>PDWI01000691.1_pt1 | contig 54481 bp, 48 predicted proteins | sample 1430891 | NCBI WGS metagenome assembly PDWI01 (sample SAMN01162508, study PRJNA174530) | Oral metagenome, whole genome shotgun sequencing project. | biome: Marine environment; feature: Marine mammal; material: Swab sample of the gingival sulcus; isolation source: swab sample of gingival sulcus... | reverse complement strand
GTGAACGCCGGCCGTAACTATAACGGTCCTAAGGTAGCGAAATTCCTTGTCGGGTAAGTTCCGACCCGCACGAACGGGGTAATGATGTGGCAACTGTCTCAAGCTCAGACTCGGTGAAATTGCAAAAACGGTAAAAATGCCGTTTACGCGCGGTAGGACGAAAAGACCCTGTGCAGCTTTACTCCAGCTTGTCACTGAATATTTGTCTAATTTGTGCAGGATAGGTGGGAGCCTTTGAAGCGTAACGCTAGTTGCGTGGAGGCATCCTTGAGATACCACCCTTGTTATACAGATATTCTAACGTTTGCCGTAATCCGGTAAACGGACAGTGATTGGTGGGGAGTTTGACTGGGGCGGTCGCCTCCTAAAGAGTAACGGAGGCGCGCATATGGTTGGCTTGCTACGGATGGAAATCGTAGTGGACGTGTATTCGCATAAGCCAGCCTGACTGTGAGGCTTACAAGCCGAGCAGGGACGAAAGTCGGTGAAAATGATCCGGTGTCTACACGTGGGTGTGGCATCGCTCAACGGATAAAAGTTACGCCAGGGATAACAGGCTAGTCAAGCCCAAGAGTTCATATCGACGGCTTGGTTCGGCACCTCGATGTCGGCTCATCGCATCCTGGGGCTGGAGAAGGTCCCAAGGGTATGGCTGTTCGCCATTTAAAGCGGTACGCGAGCTGGGTTCAGAACGTCGTGAGACAGTTCGGTCTCTATCCTCCGTGCGCGATTAGGAATTTGAAGGGAGCTGCTTCTAGTACGAGAGGACCGAAGTGGACGTACCTCTGGTGTATCGGTTGTTGTGTCAACAGCATTGCCGAGTAGCTATGTACGGACGGGATAACCGCTGAAAGCATCTAAGCGGGAAGCCTCACCTAAGATAAGATTCCTCGCCTTCGGGCATAAGACCTCTGGGAGACTACCAGGTTGATAGGTGGAAAGTGTAAGCACAGTAATGTGTTCAGCTGATCCATACTAATTGGTCGAACGAATTTTATTCTTGAATTCATTTGTTTATCTTTCGGTAAACAAGTCATAAGGAAATTCAAGCTTTAAAATCAATCAAAATCGCAAATTTGTTATCACAATTTTGTTTAATAAGAATGAATATTCTCTTTTCGAAAGTAAAAGAAACCGACATAAGAAGGTTTCGTGTTGATGTCTGTAGCGGTAGGGGTACACCTGATCTCATTCCGAACTCAGAAGTTAAGTCTACCAGCGCCGATGATACTTGGGGATAGCCTTGGGAAAGTAGGTCGATGTCAACACGAAGCCTTTTTTTGTATCTAAAAATAATCACACTTTTAATACGTGTGTTTTTTTTGTATGATAAATTTTCTTGCTACGAACAAAGAGTTTTGTAGAGAAAAGTTTTTTTAGTTACTTAAAAACTGTATCAGAAAGTTGTGTTTGGAGTATTTTTTGGGCTCTTTTTTTGGTAAAATTTTGCTCGGATGGATTGGTTTTTATAGATATTTCTCGTTTTTCATGACCTTGAATATCTGAAATATCAAAAAAATCGACGGGGAAGACGGCTTTTATTTGTGATACTAAAATGGTTTGGATTATTTTTCTGGTTTTCTCTTCGCCTAAGATATCGTCGAAAAAGAGAACGGTATCAATATGGGCATGTTTTAAGGGGCGTAATTGTCGGCGACAAAGTCGTCGGAACTCGATACTGTCAGCTAAGCCTTCATTGGCCATTTCGGCTAACACTTGCGTTTCTAAGTACGTTATTTTTGGTAAACTTTCACATCTTGAAGTGTGTTTGGGTGTGTATTCAAGATTTTCTACTTTCAGTTTTTCAATCCACGTTTGAGCCGATTTGTTTTTTCGATCATACACAAAGGCGATACGTCCAAAATTGGTGTGTTGGAAGATGTCTTCCACCGCTTGTTTCCATAAAGATTCGGATAATAGTGATTTATTTTGTAAATCAAAGCTTATGTGAGCCGTTGGGATATGTTTTAAAATTTTTCGTCCATAAACCAGTGCTGAGTAATCGAGACTAGAAAGAGTAATCATGACTTATTGCTTTAAAAATTCTTGTTTGTTTGTTATGTAATTTTGTTCGCCTGGTAGGTAATGGGTAGACGAAAAACAGAGTAAAATAGCATCGTCTGAAAACTCCGAAAACTCGTGCCAGCACTGAGTCGGGACATAGACGGCTTTAGTCGGTGTATCGAGCCAAATATCGGTTTCTTGCTGTTTATCGTTTACGGTCATTTTTACTCGTCCATTCACACAGACGAACACTTCTTCTTCAACAATGTGGGCGTGAGCTCCACGCGTTACATTTTGTTTTCCGGTTACCAGATACACGCGTTTGACGTCAAATGGAAACGACTCATCTAATTCAAACGGTACCAGGGTTCCTCGTGCGTCCTCAAACTGAGGAACTGATAGTATTTGCCATGAATCTTTCATTTTGTGAAGTCAATATACAGGTAAATTTTTACATTTTTTGCGAAATTTGCCAAAATAAAACTGATTTTCCTTTTATTTGGTATGAAACAATTTTGGCGAACGTTTGTGTTGGGAGCGTGTTTGTTGGGGGCACCGTGGTTGGTACATGGTATGGCTACTTCGGGGATAGATTTAACTAAATCTACCATGCAAATTAATTTTACGCCTGATGAAAAGGCGGAGGTAAAGGAAATTACTTGTTTTGGAGAGACGAAATCAGTTTTAAATTCAGCGGTTGAGTTGTTTACTAATCCAAAATTATTAAAGGATGTTTTGGCAAAATTTAAAGATGATGACAGAAAAATCTCACGAAGATCAGCTGAAACCATTCAAATAGATATTCAAAATAGTAATTCTGATACATTAAAACAGTGTTTCAAAAATGCGGGAACCTATAAAATAACGGTTAAATTAGTGGATGCCGTGGGAAATGAAGCTGAAAAGGCATTCAATTTTAAAATTATGCCGGGAGATATTGATGCAGAGAATATTGATACGTTGATTAATACTTGTACGGGTAAATATGCCGATGGTTCGGATGTATGTAAAGCTGGCGTTGTTTTGAGAGATTCATATGGGAATAAGGTTTATAAGGCTAGTAATGCTAAAGTAGAGATTCCAAGGGAGCAACAAGCTTTATTTAGAACGGATGATGGTAATTTAGGATTATCATTGAAAAACGGATTAATGGTGAATAATCAATTGTTAAAGAATAGTTCAATTAGCGCTGTAACAGGATATGAGGGAGTGTTTTCGATTGACTTAGTTTCTTGGGTACCAACATTAAGAAACATCAATAATGTGACAGAAGAGGTGGCCAAAAACTTGAAAATTTTAGTAAAACAAGTGCCTAATATAGCCAATAATGGTGACGCAGGAACGCTAATTCCACTTGTAGAGACGAAAGAGTTAGAACAACCAATTCTGTTTAAGCGCCCCGTGTTGTTGAATATTAACTTGCAACCAGGAACTTTAGCGGGGGGGGATGATACAAATAGTGATAGATTGGACGGTACTTTTAATCCATTAGGAGCGAATGAATTTGCCAATAATATGTATGATAATCAGCGAATCAAGATATCTCTTGTTCCCAATATGGATAGGGTAAACAATTTAATGAGTAATTTTAAAGGTGGATTCTTTAATTTATCTGATGAATTAACTTATGAACGACGGACTGGAAAAATCGCTGAGGATGACTCGACTAAATATGACAAAATAGAACTTCTTGCCAAAATTGATAGAAATGGAACGCTTCCGTCCAATTTATCTTTAACAGGAGCCGCTGGTAAGGAAGTTGCGCATTCATATTTGGATGATTCAGGGTATCATGTTGGTTTGAGTTTTAATAAAGATGGAATTTTTAGTAAATTTTCGAATGCCTTAAATCCTAGTAATTATTTTGCCCTAGGGTTAAACAATAAATCCGTTGATTATATTTTTAATTTCAACATGCCAAGTGGCAGTGGGGCTGATGGAAATAATAAATTAATGCCAGAATTTGATTTGCAATCAATTGTTGAATATGATGTTCAAATTGGGGAGAATAAAAAGACGGTGAGATATTTTGCGGGAAATTCAATTGGACAAATTAATGTAGCGAAAGGGGTGTATATAGAAGGAACCGTTATTAAACGCGATACGACTACGAAGTTTTTATCGAATGACTTACAGGCTTTATCAGGAATTTCACAAACGGATGTAAGAGAAAATATTACGCGTAACGCGTTTGCATTAGTGCGGGAATCAAACAATATTAAAGAGAGTAACGTAGACCTAACTACTTCTCCAGATGCTCCGTTTGGAGTTGATGGGGTGTTGATTGTCAAGGAAAAGAATGTAAAGATTGGAGGAAAACTCCCAAGCGGTAAAAAAACGGTGGTAATTGTTGATGGGAACTTGTTGATTGCTGATAACACTTATTATGGAAATGAAGCGAATGATTCATTTGGCGTGATTTTAATTAATACAGACACGCAAACGGTGCCGCCAAGTACAGGAAATATTTTTGTTTATTCAACGGTACAGAATATTCGCGGGTCATTTTTTGCGGATGGAGGATTTGTGAATACTAGTACCGTTAATTTATCTAACTTGAATGTAGATAATATTGACTTAACTTCAGATAAACAATTGCGATTAGTGGGAGCGTTATTAACGATGAATACAGTTGGGGGAGCTGCTAAGAATACGAATGATCCGTATTTATATCATCCATGGGGAATGGAGCCGAAGGGTAGTTCACAACTAATATCGCCAAAGTATGATTTGTTGTATATACGGAATTTAAATTTAGATATGCAGAGCTGTCTGCCGTTGGGGGAGTATAATGCTAGTTCTTTTGTATCTGGAAACTGTAAAAATGATGATAGTTCTCCTACAGGGCGAGAAAAGTCGTACTCATTCATCCTTCGGTTTGATCGAAAAGCTATTGAGCAATCTCCACCTGGGTTTAAACGAATTCAAGTGATTAACCAATAAGGGGGTGAGGTTCGTTCTTAGTTTTTTACAATACCATATGTTTTGTCAAAAATCTACCTAAAACACCGCTCGTATTGGTATAAAAATGGACTTAAACGGGATGAAATAGTATAATAAACAGAATTTAATAGTTAATTAAATGGCAAGTTTTATCCGGTTTTTGTTGATTCGAATGGGGGTATTGGCACGATTTTTTGGAAGTCGAGTGGGGGTACGAGTGTTACTAGGAGCCACGGCGGCTGGAACCGGAAATAATTTGGGGAATATCTCAAATTTGTGGAATGTTGACCACATTAACACTATTGGCGTTATTCCGTATGCGTTGAGTTTGCTGATGGTGGCGTTGGATATTTGGACCATTATTTGGATTGCCAAAATTATTGTGCGGTATTACCACGATCGAAAACTGGCCGAAAAACTGGTGCATATGCGAATTACGTTGCCTAAAAACGATTCGAAACTTGATAACGAAAAACGAACGGAAAAAGATTTCCGAGAAATTATTGGACGGATGGAGCAATTGTTTCGGTCGCTTCATGAAACACGAGATTTAGGGTTGTACAATATTGTCATGAAACGGTGGTTGTGGAAACGTCCGCAAATTTCGTTCGAATTGCAGTTTGAAAACCAAGAAATGAGTTTTGTGGTAATTTGTGAACCGTACTACGAAAAATTGATTCAGAAACAAATTACGACTTTCTACGAGTCGGCTGAAGTGGAATACATTAAACCCGAAGAACAATTTAATTTTAATGGTTTGAAGTTTAATGGGTTTCATGCCTATATCGCCAAAGAATTTTGGTATCCGATTAATACGTACAAAAAAGTGGAAGATGATCCGTTGAATGGGTTGGCCAATTCGTTTGCGAAGTTAGCCCGTCATGAAAAGGCAGCTATTCAAATTGTAGCACATCCTAAAAATCCAAAATGGCAGAAGAAGGCTAAAGAAGTGGGAACGATGTTGTTTAAAGGAAAAAAACCACCTACTGGGTTTCATATTCCAATTATTGGACCAATTTTAAGTGCGTTATTGTTTCCGTTTCGATTATTGTGGCGTGGGTACGATCCAGAAGTAGACAAACTAGGAAATGGGAATAAACAAGGCGGAGATCCGTTGGTGCGGATGTTGCAGGCCGAAGAAGAAATTTATAAATCGATTGGAGAAAAATCAACGCAAACGGGGTTTGAGTGTGTCGTGCGAATTATGGCTGGAGCGAGTGACGAACAACGGGTGCAAGATATTTTGAACGGAATTTTCTTGGCCTTTAATATTTTTAAATCAAAAGGGGCGAATCGGTTTGAATATACACGATTATTGTTTATTAATGCCATTAATTGCAAAATGATGTGGCATAATTTTCGTTTGCGATTGCATAATTTCTTCTGGGAACGAGAATCGTTGCTTGTGGCGGAGGAATTGGCGTCAATTTTCCATTTCCCAGATGCGAAATATAATAAAATTCCAACCATTAAATGGTTGACTTATAAAGTATTGCCAGCGCCATTGGTGTTGCCAACTGAAGGCCCCGTGCTCGGAAAAAATATCTACCGTGGGGTCGAAAAAGAAATTCGTTTTAACCGTTCTGACCGAACGCGGCATACGTATATTATTGGGAAATCTGGGTCAGGGAAATCGGTGTTGTTATGGAATATGGCCCGGCAAGATGTAGCCAATGGCGAAGGAGTATGTGTGATTGATCCGCATGGAGATTTGGTAGAAGATATTGCGGCTTCGTGTCCGAAAGAACGAGCGAAAGAAGTGATTTTCTTTAATCCTGGAGACGTAGAACGACCAATGGGGTTGAATATTTTAGAAGCGTCTGGATCGGAACAAAAAGAACGAGCGGCGTTGGATGCAATGGAAATCTTCATTAAGTTGTTTGGGAACGAAATTTTCGGTCCACGGATTCAGCATTACTTCCGAAATGGGTGTTTGACCTTGATGGATGATGACGATGAAGGGGCGACGTTGATTGATATTCCACGGTTGTTTATTGATGATGAGTTCCAGAAATATAAAGTTTCGAAAGTAAAAAATGTGGTGGTAAAAGCCTTTTGGGATAATGAAATGGCGAATACCGGAGAACGAGAAAAACAAGAAATGATTCCGTATTTTACTTCTAAATTTGGTCCGTTTGTGACGAACACCACGATGCGGAATATTATTGGTCAAACTAAATCGGCTTTTAATTTCCGAGAATGTATGGATAGCCAAAAAGTGTTGTTGATTAATCTATCGAAAGGACGAATTGGGGGAATCAACGCCCAGTTGTTAGGGTTGATTGCGGTATCGAAAATTAATCAAGCCGCTATGGCCCGAGCGGATATGGCTCCAGAAGATCGGAAAGATTTGTACTTTTATGTGGATGAGTTCCAAAACTTTGCGACGGATACTTTTGCGGCCATTCTATCGGAAGCCCGAAAATATCGTTTGAATCTTATTATGGCCCACCAATACATCGCCCAATTAACCGAAGGGGGAGGAATGGGACCCAAAGACGACAAAATTAAAAATGCTGTGTTTGGGAATGTGGGGTCAATGATGAGTTTTAAAGTGGGGGCCGAAGATGCCGAATACTTAGAAAAAGAGTACGCTCCGTTGTTATCAGCCCAAGATATTTTGTCGATGGCCAATTATAAAGCCTATGTAAAACTAAACGTAAACAATACCACTTCACGACCATTCTCAATGCAGACTTTGTATGATCCGAGTGTGAAAAATCCGAAAATGCTGGAAATTATCCAAAAATACTCTCGAATTAAATACGGACGAGCGAAAGAATTTGTCGACCAAGAAATTGAAGCACGAATGGGGATTGATACCATCAACAAAGTGGCTGAAGCGGCGGCGGCGGATCCGCATGTAGACGTAAATGCGTTGCAAACGCCGCATGAAGCACAGCAAAAAGCCGTTGCTACTGAATAATTTACCAATACCAATGAAATATACCCCGTTTAAAATTTTATCTTCCGAACGTATTATCAACGAACCGTTTTGTAAGATTGAAAAACAACGCGTAGAGTTTCCAGATAAAACCGAAGGAGATTGGTTTGTGCATTTGTCGAATAATGCGGTTATTGTAATGCCGTTGCTGGATAACGGGAACATTTTATTACAAAATAATTACAAACACGGTGGTGGAAAAGTGGTAACCGAGTTTTGTGCGGGCATTATTGATGATGGTGAAACCTCCATTCAAGCGGCGGCTCGAGAACTGTTTGAAGAAACTGGTTACCAAGCCAAATCGTTTAAAGTGTTAGGAAAAACACTCGCCAATCCAACGGCTTCGGCCATGGAGTATTTTTTTGTGGTGGCCGAAGGGTGTGAGCCTGGTACCGAAAGAGAACTAGAACCTGCCGAGCAAATTGAAACGTTTGAAGTGGCCTCATTAGACGAAGTAGAATCTCATTTATTGCAAGGCGATTATATTTCAAGTTCGGCGAGCGTGGCTGCACTATCGTTTTTAAAATCGTATTTAAAGTAGTAGGGCTGTTTGACAGAAATGATTCAGCGCTCCAACTTGTTTAAAAAATAGAAATGCGTATTGTTTTAGGCGATATGAAATTTCAGATACTAACATTGTTTCCGCAGGCTTTTGATTCGTTTAAAACCACTTCGATTATTGGTCGAGCGGTTGAATCAAAAAAAATAGAAATTGAAGTATTTGATATTCGTCAGTTTACGACGGATAAACACAAAAAAGTAGATGATGTTCCTTTTGGCGGTGGAGCGGGGTTGCTTATGACTTGTCAGCCATTGTTTGATTGTATTGAGCATGTTCAGTCATTATCTGAGAGTAAGGCACCTGTAATTTTCTTTTCGCCGCACGGAAAAGTTTGGAACCAACGACTGGCGGAATCGTTTGCCGCTTATCCAACTGAAAAGAATATTGATCGTGTTATTTTGCTTTGTGGGCATTACGAAGGGATTGATCAGCGTGTGATAGATGAGTTAGTTGATGAGCAAATTTCGCTTGGGTCGTATGTGTTAACGGGCGGAGAATTGCCAGCCCAAATTTTTATTGATTCGGTGGCTCGATTATTGCCAGGCGTAATTGGAAAAGAAGTCAGTCATCAAGAGGAAAGTTTTTCGCTTGCACTAGACGGAAAACTTGAATACCCGCAATACACTCGTCCATCAGATTTTAGAGGCCTAAAAGTGCCCGAAGTTTTATTGAGTGGGCATCATGCTAAAATTGAACAATGGAAAAAAGACAACTGTCAAAACCCTGAATAATCTTAAAAGGCTAATCCGTTGATATTCGTGTTACAATTAAAATCGGGGTTGATAGTCCCTTTGGAGAATATTGTTTGGTCCGATAAACAGGTGGCAATTCCAAAAGATTGTGGGGTTGCGAAATAGTAGTATTCGTTTTTTGTGGTTGTGGTATCAATTCCAACCGAATTTAAGATAGGATATATTTTAGCCGTTGAGTCTATTGTTTGCCAATTACTTATGTCATCCGATTCTCCAGCCAGTGTTTTATAAATCTCGTTGGTGGTAACTTTTTTACGAGTGTCGTGAGCTTTCTGTATTTGTATTTGGTAATTGTAAATTCCAATAGTAGCTAAGATTCCAATTAAGAGCATTACGATTATTAATTCAACCATTGTAAATCCTGTTTTGGTGTGTGTGTTTGTGTTTTTCATTAGAATAATGCTTTAGTAAGTTCTAAAATATTTTTAACCTCGGTTATTTGAATGTTTTTAATACTTATTTTTTTGCCACGCAGGGGCGGAATAATGGCTTTGCTGAATCCCAGTTTGGCGGCTTCGATTAGTCGGTTTTCGATAAACGGTACAGAACGGATTTCGCCACTCAAACCAACTTCTCCCAAAACTACGGTCGTGGCCGGAATTTCTTTTTCGACCCGAGACGAAATAATGCTGGCCATAACGGCTAAATCGGCGGCTGGTTCTTTAATTCGTAAACCGCTTACGACATTTAAATACGCATCGTATTCTTCGCATTTAAATGGGGTAAATTTAGATATGACGGCGAGTAATAAATGAAATTTTGAAAGATCAATTCCGTGACTGGTTCGTCGTGGTTGTCCAAAATTCGTCTTGACGGTGAGAGCTTGTACTTCGAGTAAAAAGTTTCGCGCGCCTTCTCGTACCACGGTAATGGCCGATCCAAATGCGTTGGCGGGTCGTTCTGCCAAAAAAAACTCAGACGGATTTTTTAATTCGGCTAATCCATTGGTTTTCATCTCAAACACACCAACTTCGAGGGTTGATCCAAACCGATTTTTAGGCGATCGCAGGAGCCGGATTTCGGTGTTTTTTTCTCCTTCGAGTTTGAGCACGGTGTCTACCATGTGTTCTAATACTTTTGGCCCAGCAATTTCGTCGTTTTTGGTTACATGTCCAATAACTAACACGGTTATGCCGTCTTGTTTGGCTAATTTAAGCAAAATTTCGGCATTCTCTCTAATTTGGCTCATAGATCCAAACGAAGAATCGGCTAAGCCCACCATTTGAATCGAATCAATTACAATGAGTGGTGGTTGCTTGGTTTGTACCGTGGCCAGAATGTCTTCTAGCGAGTTGGTGGAAAAGATTCTTTCCGATAAATCGTCTAATGCTGATGGATTGAGTCGTTGCGCTCGGTTTAGCACTTGCTCGGCTGATTCTTCGCCAGAAAAATACAACGCATCTTTTAAATTGGTAAACATTTGTAAGGCCAGAGTTGATTTTCCAATTCCAGGAGTTCCGCCAAATAAAACAAACGAACCACTAAAAAATCCACCGCCCAGTACTCGGTCTACTTCGTCAAACCCCGTCGAAGTTCGCACCTTGGCATTGAGTGGTTTAACGGTGGGTTTGGTGGTTGATAAATCGGTGCCTTTTTGAATGGTTTTTGTTCCAGAAACTTTGGTTTCTTTAAACTCTTTAATGGTGTTCCACGCTTTACAGCCATGGCATTGTCCCTGCCATTTATTAAACTCGGTACCACAATCGGTACAAAAAAAGTTGGGCGTTTTGCTCATCAATTTTATTATAGATTTTGTGTGGAAAGTGTGCAAGTTGGCGAGATGGCAAGTAAGCACGAAAATTTACATATAGAATGGACTATGTGAGAGTCTTTGCTAATGATCCTCATACCCAACTTGATTGGGTATCTCTTAGTAAGTATTTTTCTAAAAGATTCCCGATTGCTCGGGAATGAGGTTTTTTGCTATAAAGTAAGTTAGTAAGTGAGCAAGTTTACAAGTCGACAAGTGATAGAAACGGCTCAAACGTGTGAAACAAAAGAAACTATTCTTGTAACGCATTTTCTACCCAGTCTCGGTTGTTGAGATACCATTCGATTGTTTTTGGTAAGGCTTCTTCAAAAGTGTATTTTGGTTTCCATCCCAGTTCTCGTTCAATTTTGCTGGCATCAATGGCGTAGCGTCGGTCGTGGGCTTTACGATCGGGCACAAAGGCTATGTTTGATTTTGAATTTGTTTGTCCTAAAATCTGCTCAACAATTTCGAGGTTCGTTTTTTCGTTGTGGCCGCCAATATTCCATACTTCGCCGGCAGGAGATTTTTCAAAAGCGGTTAAAATGGCTTCGCAGTGGTCTAACACATACAACCAATCTCGAATGTTTTTTCCGTCGCCATAAAGCGTTAAATCTTCGTTTTTCATCGCTTTGAATAAGAAAAACGGAATAAGTTTTTCCGGAAACTGGTATGGTCCGTAATTGTTTGAACACCGAGTAATAATCGTATGAAGTCCGTAGGTATGATTCCAACTTTTAACCAACAAGTCGGCCGAAGTTTTGGCCGCGGCATACGGGCAGTTGGGTGCCAGTGGCGTGGTTTCGGTAAAGTGTGTTTTTGGTTGGTTCGGAATTGGGTCGCCTAAATCACCATAAACTTCATCGGTTGATACTTGGTGGTATTTTTGTACCCCAAATTTTCGACTGGCTTCAAGCAAAGTGTGCGTTCCAATAATGTTGGTTTGCATAAACGGCGACGAATCGGTAATTGAGCGATCAACGTGCGTTTCGGCGGCAAAATTAATAACACCATCAAATTGTTCGGCGGCAAATAAAGTTTCAATAAATTTTTGGTCGGCAATGTCGCCTTGGACAAATTTATAGTTGGGATGATTTTCAATCGTGCGGAGGTTTTCTAAATTTCCTGCGTAGGTAAGTTTGTCTACATTTACAATTTGATAGTCTCGTTGTTCTAAAATATGATGGACAAAATTAGACCCAATAAACCCTGCGCCGCCAGTAACTAGTATTTTTTTCATTCCAGAGCAAATTGTACGTTTTTTGGGGTATATTTAAAGCCTATTTTCTCTTTTTATAAAAAAGTGTTGATTTTTCTCTTGTTTTGTGATACAATGACTTGATTTGATTACTCAATCAGCACATGAAAAATCTATTTAATACAGTTACAGACAAGTTTAATCGTACTTCTAAGGCACAGTTTGTGTGGCAAACAATCCCTAGTTCGAATCCAGAGGGGGTTGATCAAGGAAAAGATATTGCAAAAGCACAAAACGAAGTTTTTCAAGAATCTATGAAAGGACTGGAAAATCTTGATAAAGAAACTGTATACAAAGAATTAACAAAAGCGGTTGACTTTGTAAATAATCTTAAAGAGGGGGAAAAAGGTACCAAAGTTTCTGATGGAGAGTTGTTGTATAATGATGGAAAATCATTTGCGGTAAAAAAAGGAAAAGATACTGTGGTATATTATTTTGAGTATAAATCAGGGGCGGCGCATATTCATATGGCCGAGAACCCTAAAAGTGCGGATGATTTAAAAGAGTTAACTGGAACAGAAAAATTAAAAGCCCAAATGCTTTTAAAAGAATACCGATTAAAAGACTGTTTAGACGGAAGTTGTATTGCAAAACAGCAGGAAGTAGAGAAAGTTAAAGTTGACCATTCATTAGACATCGGACAAGAGACTGTTGGAGGTGTATTAGTTGAACATGAGGAAACAATAAAGGTTCCAACAGAAGGGGAAACCGTTGAAAAGTGGACTGAAAAATGTGTGTATGAAATGTTTTTTGATAAAGCGAAATTTGAGTCTAAATTCTCATCAGATGAATTAAAAAATATGGGAATAAAAGAAATTATTTCTATTGATGGGAAAAAATCTACTCAAGTGAAAATTGATTCTAATAATAAAGCGTTAAATAAGAAAGTAACAGATTGGTTCAAAAGCAACGAATATAAGTCTCTTAAAAGTGAGGTGAGTCATAATTCAACGTTGTATGAACTTGCAAAAAATTTAGGGGTAAAACTAAAAACAGGAACTACCTTGATATACGAAGATGGAACAACTATTGAATATCATAAAACTGGAGAAAAAGGAAAAATGAACTGTTGTGGGAAAGGGTGTCAAGGAAGATTCCCTAAATCAAATTTTGATTTGATTTATCCTGGTATGAAAGTATCAAAAATTGATGAAAACACTTTAGCTATTACGAAACAAGGGGTAAAAGAAGTGAAAAAAACAGTCTTGGTTGAAACTCCAGGTCATACTGAGTACGCCTTTTACAAAAACGGACAAAAAGTTGATAGCCAAACAGTAAAAAACTTTATAACTGAATATAATAAACATAATGTGGATAACCCAATTAGTTTACCGGTAACACAGGATGTTTTGAAAGAGATTGTTGATTCTGGAAAAGCGACTTTAAAGTATAGCACTATTGAAGAAAGAAAGGTAATAAAAGGTGGTAAACAAGTTGATATAGACGCTCTTACTCGGGTTAAAGATGCCAACGGAATACGAACAGAAGACGAAAAAGATGCTTACCTAAAAGAGACTCAGGCTGGCGCAACAGAATCAATTGATATCTATCGAAACTCTATGAAGAATTTTGAAGCCGAGATTAAAGCGGCTACTAAAGCTATGAGTCCATCTTTTGGAGCGATTTCTACTACAGATGGATTATTTGGAACCGCTACTGGGTTAGTAAACATTTTTTTGAAGGACAAAATTGCGGGTGAAAACCCTGATGTGAAAGCGGCTATTGAAGCCAATATGCCAACATATATTGATAATTTTGTTCAAAAACAGTCTGGGTTTATGAATTCTTTGTCAGAACTGATAAAAGCAGGAAAACCAGTGTTTAAGTTGATTGATAGATTCGCTCTCCCAATTGCGTCTCTGTGTGCAGGAATTTTGCATCCGTTTGATATTTATACAAGTAAAAAAGCGTTAGCATATAATTCAGAGAATTTGAAAAATCGTGGAGACGTTGTGAATAAAGTGAATGTGTACGAAGAAGCCTTAAAAACTAATATGAAAAATAGACAGCATTTAGGTGGGTTGAGCTTAAATGTAGATGTAGATGCGGCCTACAATGAGTTAAACAAAGATTTGTCTGGAACGGTTGGGGAAATGAGTACAGAGAAAGTAACAGAAGATGGGAAAGAAATTGAAAAATTAGTTGGAAAGGATGTAATGGCCAAATTAGGGTTAGCCATTGATGAAAGTGGGGTAATTTATGCTAAAGAGGCTGCAAAAATGAGAAAGATTGTCTTCCACTGGTTTTTTGATGGGCGATTAAGTGCTGATGGTCAAAGAATGAAATCTCTTATCGAACAGTTGTCTCATCCGATTGATCCTCAGTCGACTATGATAGAAAGAATGGAAGAAAATCAAAAACGATTAGGAATGTTGAAAAACATTATCGAAACGGCTCGTATAGAAACAGCCGATGATGTGTTAGATCGAGATGTAAAAAAACTTATTCCAGATAAAAACCAACAAGCCGAATTGATTAAGAAATTAATGGACGGAACGGTTAAAAATACGGATTTAGTTAAAAAAGTAGCCGCACTTTTATCAGAATGGGATGCGGAAGATCTCGCTAAAATTGATTTCACAAAAGAGCAAGTTAATCGTGTTCAAGAAGCTTTAAAAACTGGAAAGTATGATAAGCAAGTGGTTGGAGATGCTAAAGAGATGTTGCGGTCAGTGTTTGGATGGAGATACCAAAGTATGAATTCAAAACGATTAAGAGGAAGACATTCTATGTTGCATGGTTATGATGAAGCGGCCCGTCATATGGGTGATATGATTCAAAATCAACGAGATTTATTGGCGGCGCGATATTCTATTGATGGGTATAAAGATGAAACTGGTGAAATTGATAAAGCGGGGGCTTTGCAACACGCAGCGGCGTTTGGGTTCTTGGAATCATATGTTTCAGAAACAGAATATGGAACAGCAGAGGCGCAAGTTATCGCACAAAAATTAGTAAAAGATTTTGGTTTGGAAGAAGACGCTACAAACGTATTAGCGGGATATTTTGCGGCTGGAGATTCTCTAAAACGAGCGAAGTATTTAAGTCAGCATTTGCTAGATTTAAACCCAGTTTTAGGTGTAGTTAAACTGGAAACCATTAAGGATGTTCAATCGGATGCGTTGAAAAACATTATGAAGGTTGAGAATTCTGCTATACGTGAATGTTTGCTAAAATGTTTAGAATATGCATCACCAGAAGAATATAGTAATGATTGGTTCTTGTCAGTGAAAAGTGGAAAACTTCCAGTGATGATTCCAACCGCTATTTGGAAGAAATTGGATGTAACATCTCAAGAAACTTTGAAACAGTCTAATATTGGTTCAGGGTTTGGAGACCCGGAAACCATTACGAAGACAACAACAGAAACAGTATTTAATAAAGAGCTGGTTCCTATATTGGGTGCTGATTTTGGAGGCCATGTAGTGGCTGATTATCTCGAAAATGAAACCTATTCAGCTGATGGAACCACTGTTGAAAAGACCTCAGCAAAAACAGAAACGGTTAAACAATTATCTGAAAACCGAAAGGCACGGTTGACAGAACGATATACCAGAAAATTAAAAAGGTTAGAAAAACGTTTAGGAAGTTCTGAGAAAGCGTTTCTAGACAAGGCTCGTCCAAACCAAAAAGAAAATTTGAAAGCGTTGGCAGGAACGAAAAGTGAAAAAGAGTTTTTAAAAGGGTTGATTGCTTCAGATGATAGCTTAAGAAAATTGGAACCTTTAAATCCTTCGTTGGAAAATGATTCTAATCTTATGGTAAAAAATAATTCTAAACAACCTGAAGCTATTTCTCCAACATTAACCGTCGAAAAGGTAAAAGAAATGTCTATAGATGAGGCATTGGACTTGATTCCAAAGGGTGATGCGGTGATTCGTCTTCAGAGTGAAAATAGTACTTATAAGACTAATAACGGGGTCACTGAATTTAATAAAGCGGCATATACGGAAAACCTTACTCGCAATAATTTAAAAGCTGTTTCTATTTCTCAAGCAAAAGTTGAGGCCGGGAAGGTAACACAGTTAATAATCAAAGTGGAGAAAATTAAATAATAAGTATGCTATGATTAAAAAACTCTCAGTCAAACTGAGAGTTTTTTTCTATTTCTGAAACATGTTTTTTATTTAGCGGTGTCTTCAAATTTTGATTCTCGGTGGACAGAAACTCGTACTTCTCCTGGGTATTGACAGTTTTTTTCAATTTTTCGAGCAATTTCAAATGATAGTTTTTCTGATTCCAAGTCGTTTACTTGGGCGGCGTTTACAAATACTCGTACTTCTCGTCCGGCTTGGATGGCAAATACTTTTTGTACGCCTGCAAAACTAGAGGCAATTGATTCAAGTTCTTTTAATCGTTTGATGTATTTTTCCAACGTTTCTCGTCGGGCTCCTGGTCGAGACGCCGAAATTGCATCAGCGGCTTGTAAAACTCGTGCTTCGATAGATTCGTATGGGAAATCTTCGTGGTGTGATTTCATGGCTACTACGATAGCTGGATCAATACCGAATTTTTCCAGAATTTCCATTCCAATTACGGCATGTCCTCCTTCTACTTCGTGGCTGACGGCTTTTCCAATATCGTGTACGAGTCCGGCTCGTTTACATACTTCTGGGTCAGCTCCTGGAACTTCTTGCGCAATAGCTTCGGCCAACCAAGCCACTTCCAAAGAGTGACTAAGAACATTTTGTCCGTATGAAGATCGGAATCGTAGTCGTCCAATGAGTCGTAAAATTTGTTCTGGGAATCCAGTAATCCCTAATTCTTGTGCGGCTTTTTTCCCTAAATCAAGTAACAACTTTTCCGCTGAACTTTCGGCTTTTTTAATAGATTCTTCAATACTTGAAGGGTGAATTCGTCCGTCTTTTAACAGTTCTTCCAAGGCGATTTTGGCCACGTATCGTCGGAACGTATCAAAACTTGAGAGCGTAATGGTTCCGGGGGTGTCATCAATAATTACGTCAACTCCAGTCAAAGCTTCAAAGGCGTTAATATTTCGTCCTTCTCGTCCGATAATTTTCCCTTTCAAAGCGTCTGATTCAATTTTTACAATGGTTACCGTTGTTTCAGCTGTGGTAGCCGAAGAGTATCGTTGAATTGCTTGCACCAAAATATTGGCGGCGTCTTCATCGGCGTGTTGTCGCATTAATTCAACTCGTCGTTCCATTACTTCTGCCAATTGTGGAGAAATTTCTTCTTCTATTCGTTCTAAAAGTAAATTTTTCGCTTCTTCTTTGCTCAACGCTGAGATTTTTTCGAGTTCTTCATTTTGTTCGTTGAGTCGGTTTTGAATTTCTCGTTTTTTCTCTTCTAATTCTCGTTTGGCTGATTCGTATTTTTCTCGAGCATTTTCGGTTTTTTCAAGTCGCGCATCAAGCGTTTCTTCTCGTCGAGCCATTCGTTCATCAGCCTTTTTTTGTAAATCGTCAAACCGTTTTTGGTTTTGTTCGGCTTCAGTTCGAATGGTTTGTTTCATTTCTTGGGCTTGTCGTCGTGCCTCTTCAATCATTCTTTTGGCATCTTTTTCCGCGGCGTTTCTAGTTCGTTCGGCGTCTTTTTCAGCTAATTCTTGTAATTGTTTTGATTTTGGTTTTACCAAAAAATAAGACAAAATAGCTCCGACGATAATCCCTGCAACTGGTAATAATATTTCTAGCATGGTTTTATCAAAAAATAAGTATAAAATTTAGTAGGAATACTCTCAATAGGTTTGTAGAAACTGGGGCACTTCAACTGGGTTTTTTAATTGATGTGGCCAAATATATAAGTTGTATAGAGGTGAAAATCACCGTCACAATTTAATTTTTCTAAAGTTTCAAAACAAATGTTTGAAAGTATCTTTTTTCATTCTACGATGTTTTTTAAAAAATACAAAAAAAAGGATATAAAAAATTTGGCTTCAAAAAAAATGAAATACGAGTAAGTTATGAAAGACTTGATGGTAAAAATTATACGAATGAAGAATATTACAACAGCTATTATTCCGGTAGCAGGGCTTGGAACAAGACTTTTACCCTTAACCAAATCGGTGCCAAAAGAATTGTTGCCCGTGTATGACAAGCCGGTTATTCAGTATATTGTTGACGAGGTGGTGCAAGCGGGAATAAAAAAAATAATTTTTGTTATCAGTGCGGAAAAAGAATCCATTCGTGACTATTTCTTGCCGAATGAAAAACTCAATAAAATGTTAGCCGAACGACAAAAATCAGACATTTTGTCTGTTTTGCAAACGGTGGAAACCGCGGCTGAGTTCCAATTTGTGTTTCAATCTCATCCGTACGGTGATGGACATGCATTACAGCAAGCCTTACCATTTGTGCCAGAAGGAGAATCGGTGGTGGTGTTGTTTGGAGATGATTTAGTGGACAACCCTGGGGGGCAAAATGCCGTAGAACAATTGATGGAACAATATGAAAAACAGGCTTCGCCCGTGTTACTCCTCCAAGAGGTTCCGTTGGCTGATACCGTTCGGTATGGAATTGTCGATTGGGAAGACGCCCAAAACAGAAAAATAAAACAACTAGTTGAAAAACCAATTCCAGCCGAAGCACCTTCAAATTTAGCCGTGATAGGAAAATATATTTTGACGGCTGATGTGTTGCAAGCGTTAGCAAATGCTACTGTGACCGATGGAGAACTGCGTTTGGCTGATATATTATCAGAATATTTATCAAACAAAAAAGATGTGTTCGGCGTGCCCGTGCGAGGGGTTCGGTTTGATACAGGACAAATAAAAGGCCTAGTAGAAGCCTCTCATCATTTTTTCGTTCAAGGTAATTAATCGGTTATTCGGAGCCGTTTAAAAGGGTCGTTTACAAACGGAGTCACTTTTATATCAGACAAAATAGCCGTTCGATTGGCGTCTAACTTGATTTGTATTTCTTGCAAATAACTTTGGTATCGCTGTATGTCTTGTATCAAGAAGTCACGTATTTTTATTTCACTTGAGGTTTGTTCTACTTGAGAAACGAGTATTTGTTTTTTGGTTAATAATGACTCAAACCCGAAATAATCTTTGGTGGTAAGTTTTGATTCTAATGTTTCCGAAACTGTGTCTAGTTCGGCTCGTGCAATATCGAATTTCTTTTGTTGAGTTTGTTTCTGAACGTGTAAAATTCCAACCAATTTACTTCCTTGGTTTTGGAATATTTGTAATTGTTGTTCAAATTGGGTTACTTTTAAGGTTCTTTCGGAAAGAGTTGGGGCGGTTACCCGAGACAAAATGTCTGTTTTGAAATAATTCTGTATGGTTTTTTGCCATTTAAGGGTTTTTTCGATTTCGTTTTTTGTTAAAGCCGATTGGGTTCGATGCATCCATAAACTCCAACGAACCAGTAACGCGCCAGGATTCTTTTCGCTGGTGTCTACTTCCTTATGGATACTTGGTTTCTTCTTTTTGGCGGGTAAAATTTCTTTTTCTTTGATTTTTTTGTTTCGTTTCTCGAACGACACTTTTGTCGAAGTTGTTTTGTTTGTCCACGAGAACTTTTTTGAAAGATTGGGAATTTTTACGTCGCCCCAAACAAACCAAACCAGTAGTCCAATGACAACTAAAATAGTGATTGATTTAATGATTCCCCACACGGCTTTTTGGATAATCCAAATAGACGAATCTTCTTCGCTGTCATCTTCTGGGTCATCAAAAATATACCGATTTTCTTCAGCCGTAGACGCATCTATTTTGTTCGACATTCCATCGGTTGAAATGTTTTCCGTTTCAGATGGGGCTAAATCAAAAGGATTTTGTGAGGTCATCTTGTTATTATATCATATATACAAAAAAAAACAACTCTTTCTGAGTTGTTTTCTTCTTTATTAAGCAAGGTGACTGTATTTGGTTCTTGACCGATTATCCAGCGTTTTGTCGTATTCATATACGGCTCGTCCGACCCGTTTGAAGAATGGATATTTTTGTAGATTCAAAGAGATAGTTCCAAGTCGTACGTCTCGTTTTTTCAAGATTCCTTCAATAATTTCTTGTCGTTTGAGTGGTTCGAAATTGTTTTCTTCAAAGATAGAAATAATCAAATCACAAACGGTCCCCGCAGACATTCCCCATTCTTTGAGTCCGTATTTTCCTCGTCCGAGCAAAACAAATTCATCGTGTCGAATAAGTTCGTTATGACAGGCTTGTGGGGTAACTCGTTTTCGATCTGGGAAATCATACAACACTCGTTGTAAAATATCTCGGAAGTGCATTGGTTGTTTTTCTTTATCCAAGATGATTTTGATACAATCTTTAATTGAACGAGGGTTTAAGAATCGCCAAGATTTTAGTCCCCATTTATCTTCTTCGACTAAGAAAATATTCCAATCAATGTACATCAGTGATTTCGTCGTTTTATACCCAAGTGGATTTTTTAGAGTTTCGTACAAAGTATCAAAACTCGTTACATTTTTTTGTTTATTTAAAGCTTTTTGTAATTTCTTCATCCAGTTTTTCAATTCTGCCAATCGATGTTCTGAGGTAAACCAGAACGCTCGGTGGAATTGATTTTTTTCTTGTTTATGAAGATGTTTTGAAATCCGTAAAGCAAAATTAATTGAGTTTGGTTGTAAGTTTGCTCCACCTCCCATAAATTTAATCATTTCTGAAACAAGTCGTTCTTCGGACATAACATTTCCATTTTGTGCCAAAATGCTGAGCGCCAAAGAATGAACCTTTTGCATAGAAGGTTCTTGTGCAATTCGTCCTAGTTTTTGAATCGCTACCGATTCAATTTGTCGTACTCGTTCTCGAGTAATAGAATAACTCTTTCCAATTTTATCAAGGGTTTCTTTTTGATGATTTTTAATCGCAAATCTTCGTTCTACTACATCTTTTTCTTTTGGAGAGAGTAGCCCAAGAATGCGTTCCATCAAATTAGGAAAATCAACTTGGATTGGCTGGATATTCTTTGTCTGAGTTTGTGTTGTCATAGTCTTTTCTGTAAAGAATTGAACTCAAAGTTCCTGTTTTTCTTTGATATAATAAATGTTGAAAGGTCTGCTGTCAAATATTTTATGAAACCTTTGTAGGATTTAGTGATTTGAGAAAAAACGTTTCCACCAAGGGCGTTTTTGTTTGAGTTCGAATAGGTTGCTTCGTTTCTTTCTTTTTCGGTTAATTAAAATAGACGAAACCGAAAAAATCGCGCCCCCCACAATGAGTCCAGTAATGAGTCCTTTTTTTTGTTTTTTATTCATACTATTAGGAAAGAAATTATCGTATGTGTCCTTGGTGACGTGTTTCAAGTGCTTTGGAAATATGGTTTGTTTCTTTTTCTACTTGATCACCACTGAGGGTTTGTGTTTGAGATGAAAATTGTAAATGAAAGGCTAAATTCTTCAAGTTTTTTCCGATTTTTACTTCGTCTTCAAATTCATCAAACAGAGTTACTGATTGAAGATATTCAGAAGCCTCTTTCATGGTTTGAGTCAGCGTTCTAACCAATGTTTTCTTTGGTACCACCAGTGATAAATCTCGTTGCACGGTTGGAAATTCAGAAAGCGGTTTGAAAACCGTCGTTTGTGCGAGCACGAGGGGCAGTAATTGGGTAAGATTAATTTCAAAAAACACAATAGCACTTTGTTTGATATGGTTTTTCTTTGGGTGTAGGGTGTATATTTGTCCTACGGTTTGTGATTCAATATTTATTTGCGCTGCTTGATAAGGATGTGCCAAAACAGGCAGGTCTGTATGTGGTTCAAATGAAACCTGTTCTGCGGAAAGTCCTAAGAAGCGGAGAAATTTTTGACCGAACGTTTGGAGCTCGAAGAAGAGGGTTTCGTTTTGCTTGCTGGTTGAAGCCAACATGACTGTGAGAGTGTTTGGTTCGTTTTCAAAGGCTTGATAGGTTCGTCCCAATTCAAACAACGATATTTCATGATGTGTTCGGAGTTCTGGTTCTAAATCTCGTAATAAATTAGAAACGAGCGTGAGGCGGAGGCGAGTGGTTTCAGAATTTCCGTTGATTGTTTTTATATGTTGATCCTGTTCTAAAAGTTTTTCGTCATCAGCCCCAACAAACGAAGATAACATGGTTTCGTAAAAATTGTTTTGGCTCCAGAAGTCTCGGGTTTTCCACTCTAGATTCCGGAGTTCGTTTGTTTTTGGCGGATGAATTGGTAACTGTGGTAATTCGTTGCCGATGTTGTGGTATCCAAAAATCCGAATTATTTCTTCAATGATGTCGGGTTGAATGGCTACGTCTTTGGTGGCTCGCCAACTTGGAACCGTTACGTGCAAGGTTTCGCCTTCGGTTTCTGGGGCAAATCCTAAACGCGTAAGAATATTAAGAATCTTTTCCTGCGGAATTTCCGTTCCGGCGTACTGATGAATAGTTTTAAAACACAGCGATACTTTTTTTGTTTCATACGGATGTGGATAGACATCAGTAATTTGGCTTGCCACCGAACTGTGTGGGCAAATTTCGGAAAGTGTTTGGAGGGCAAAAGCCAGTCCTTGGGCACAGTTTTCCGGATCAAGCGTTTTTTCGAATCGCATTGAACTTTCACTACGGAGTCCGAGTCGAGCGGAAGTTTTTCGAATAACGGTTGGGTTAAAGTTGGCCGATTCAAAGAGAATGCTTTTCGTATCTTTGGTTACAGCCGAAGAAAGTCCGCCCATGATTCCTGCGAGAGATAAGATTTTCTCTTCATCGACAATCACGAGGTCTTGTGCGGTTAATTCGTATTCATTTTCGTCTAAAGCCACGATGGTTTCGCCTGGTTTGGCCATTCGAATGGTAATGTCTCCTTTTATTTTATCAGCATCAAAGGCATGCATTGGTTGTCCCAGTCCAAGCAATGAAAGATTGGTAATATCGACTATATTCGAAATAGCTCGGGTGCCCAAACTTTCTAATAATAATTGGGTATTTCTATCAGAATTTTGTACGTCTACATTGGCACATTGTACGGCCATGAATCGTCGGCAGTTTGGGGTGTCAATTTGTACTTTGACGGTGTTCGAAGTGGGAATAGTCGGAAGTTCAAACGTTGGAACAAAGTTTTCGTCTTGTTCATAAATGGTCTGTAACTCACGAACAAAACCAGTGTGTCCCATTAAATCTGGTCGGTGTGTGAGACTTTTATTATCAATATCAAAAAGAGTATCAGAGTAAATTTCGCTCAGTTTTTTCCCAATTTGGTCGGGCGTAAACGTCATTAATTCGGTGTTTTTCATCCCGAGTTCGCCATTATGGCAAACCATTCCTTCTGATTTTTCGCCGCGGATGTCGCCAGACTTAATGTGCAGATTATTGGGTAGTATGGCTCCATCTAAGGCAACGGGATATACTGCCCCAATCGTTAGTGGATGTGCATCACCAAAGACAATTTGCACGGTTTTGTTTCCAATATTAAATTGTCCAATGGTCAGTTTTTCGGCGGTTGGATGCGGGGTTGTTTGCACGAGTTCGGCTAGGACAATTTGCGAAAATAGGTCATCCGTGTTGATGATTTCTTCTAATTCGGCGGTGTGAATCGTGATTTTTTCGCCAATAGACTCAGCGGAGTCCTTGAGCGGTATAAATTTTTGTAACCAATTGAGAGATAATTTCATACAGTGTTAGTTTTCAAACCAATGTAAAATACTGTTGGCGAGTGAAAAAATAGCGCCAAGAATAATATAGTAAAGATAATTTTCGGTAAATTCGAGCGTCACAAAGTCTAAGATTTGGAGTTTTACTAAAAAATGAACGGCGTAAATAAGCGCTCCGTTGACAATGAATCCAAACAATCCGAGTGTCAAAAAACTAAGCGGGAATGAGATTAGTTTTAAGATGGGTTTGAGAAAATAATTGACGACGCTAAACAAAATTCCTAATCCTAAATAAGAGGCGGTGTTTCCAGTTCCCGTGAACATGTATGGCACAAATCGAGTATGGAGCGCCCAAAACAAGGCACTGTTTCCTAAAATTGTGAGTATTGTTTTTTGTAAAAATCCCATACTTTTTTATTTACATGTTGTTTCGCAGTCGGCTTGGGTTTTGAACGGTATTTCGTGGTGGCAACCAGTAATAAACTGTTGGACACATTTTTCTCCATCAAATTCCCAGGCTTCTTCGGTTGAGGTACACACGCCAATCCCCAAGGCTTTGGCTTTACAATTATTTGGTACGGACGCATCTGGTTTACAAAACCCTTCGGTAAAATTTGTGGCTCCACGTCGAGCGGCTTCACAAGCATTTAAGAACGTGTATTTTTGATTTTTGATAGTAGCACACACAGGAGCTTGATAGGGAAGTTCTCGTTTAAAGAGTTCTTTTCTACAATCTAAACTAGTATCAACGATGAGATTCTGACAGGTTCCTTCTCCGGTAGAAGACCCTTTAGTTCCAACACAAAATAAGGGGAGGGTACATGGTGTTTTTTGAATACCTCCACATTTTTTCCCTTCGTTGGGGAGGGTGGCTGGTTTTTGTGGATGGGCTTTTTGATACATTTCTAGTACTTCAAAGGCATTTTGTTGCTTGATAGTTGGTGTGGTTGAAAATAATTGGCATCCAGCCAATAAAACCAAACTAGTAGCACATAAAATCATATGTTTCATACTTGGAGCATAATTGAAAAATATTTTTTGCCAAATTTTGGTTTTTAGGAGAGGGGAAATTCAGCAAAAATAAATTCAAAAAAATCTTCATTCGATTAAAATATCGAACGATGGGATGGTGGAATACTTTGGGACAAATTTTTAAGAAAAATAAAAAATTTCCAGCCAATATTTTGGTAACGGCTCCGCATGGAACGGCCAAGATTCCGTTGGAAGTGTATAAACATTTGTCGCCGTTGTATAAAACTTCGCCACGGTTGTTGTTGAATTTTTCCGATTATGGAACCAAGTATTTGATTGAAAAAATTCCTGACGCGCAGAAAGAAGTTCCTAAATATGGTCGGTTGATTGGCGACCCAAATCGAAGTGTGAATGCCCCAGATATTATTCGCTTTAAAGACTTTGGCGGGAACAATGTGTTTTCCGAAAAATTTGAAAAACGGCTCACTGATTCGATTTTTCGAGTGTTTTGGCGGAATAAAATGCTTCGATATTCGTATAAACCGTTTTTTAAATCGGTGTTCAAAAAACTAGACACCGTAGCGAACCATACGCCGTATGATAAACCGGTGATTCATGTTGATGTACACGATACGGGAAATCGTTTGCTGGGGCGAAAAGTATCGGAAGATACGCTCCGAGAGACGCCTGTGCCTAAAATTATTTTGTCTAATGCGCCGACGTTAGAAACGGGGGAAGATATTTATGGCACTGCGCCGATGTATTTTTTAGAAGCCTTTGCCGATTTGCTCGCCGAAAACATGTCGATTGATCGAAAAGATATTTATATCAATCATATTTTTCAAGGGGCGAATATGATTCGAACGCTTGGAAACCCAAAAGATAACGCTAAAGTACGAAAATCGTTGCACGGACGACAAATTTTTTCGGTGCAAATTGAGTTTGACCGTGGTTTGTATTTAAACGAAAAAAACCAACTGCCGTATGTTTTGAAATTGCGACGTATTCGAAAAGGGTTTTACGAAACCCTTTGTGCGCTCGGAAATTTCGACTTTTAGGTTGGTCAAATCTGGCGGAATGAGTATTCTGCAAGAGATGAAAATTGCGTTGGTGTTTGATTGGCTTGACGACAAAGGGGGCATGGAGCGGGTAAATTTAGCTTTAGCTGAAGAATTTCCTGACGCGCCTATTTTTACTTCGGTGTTTGACGAAACCAAATTCCCATCGTTGAAAAATCGGGTTCGAACTTCGTTTTTGCAAAAATTGCCAAAGTTTGTGCGCCCCAAACACCAAATGTTGGCTCCGTTTATGCCGTGGGCGTTTCAATCGTTTGATTTGTCAGCGTTTGATGTTGTTATTAGTTCGGCGAGTTCGGGGTTTGCTAAATCCGTTAAAAAAAGAGCGAGCGCCAAACATATTTGTTATTGTCATACCCCGATTCGGTATTTGTATAATGCCCGAGCCGAATATGAACAAAATTATCCATTGCCTGCTTGGATGCGTCCGTTCAAGTTTTTAATGCCAAAATTATTAGATTGGTTAACAAAAGTAGATCAAAATTCGGCCAAACAAGTAGATGTGTTTGTGGCTAACTCAAATTTTGTGGCTCAGCGGATTAAAAAATATTACCAACAAGACGCCAAAGTGATTTATCCAGGTATTGAGACGGCTCTATTTTCGTCTCAAGAATGGCAAAAACAAGATTATTATTTGGCGGTGGGGCGATTTATTCCGTATAAACGGTTTGATTTGCTAGTAGAAACCTTTGCGCAAAACGGGTTGCCGTTAAAGTTGGCTGGGAATGGTCCAGAAAAGGCTCGTTGTCAGGAAATTGTGAAAAAATATAATGCTCATAATATTGAGTTTTTAGGGTTTGTTGAAGAATCCGATTTGCCAGCCTTGTATGGGCAAGCCAAAGCGTTTTTGTTTCCAGCCGAAGAAGATTTTGGGTTAACTCCAATCGAAGCAATGGCTAGTGGCACCCCAGTTATTTTTTATAACGCTGGTGGTGCGACGGAAACCGCTGGACCGGTGGGCGTACCATTTGATACACAAACGGTGTCATCATTGCAAACTGCTGTTGAAACTTTTGAGCGGAACATTGCTGATTTTGGAGCGAAAAAAATGCAACAACAAGCCGAAAAATTCTCGGAAACTCGGTTTAAGCAAGAGATATGGGAGTTGGTTGAAGAGGTTTGTGTTTAACGGTTGGTGGAATAAAATGCAAAAACATTAAGTTGAAAACTTAGCTCGTTATTACTTATACACATTGTTAGGCATTAGCTATTTTTCATCAAAGTGAAACAATATTAATTCCATAAAGATTTCTTTATCCCTATCATTCGGCAATCTAAACTTATAACTTAATGATGATTCTCCATTTTTTCCATTTCTTGAAATGAAATATTCGTGTTTCTCACATTCCGTATCTGCTGTTTGAACAATTTTCGAAAAATCTTTATTAGTTACAAAAAAAATCAATGCAACTTTGGAATCTCTCCAAGTCAAGTATCTGTCAAATAATTGATTTATTGCTTTGTTAAATTCATTAGCGCCTTTCCAGAATTTACATTCTGCTACAAATACATTTGAATTATCTTCTGAATACTTAAGAATAATATCTGTTTTCCCTTTTTTATTAAAAGTTTCTCCAGTAGCTGTAACAGATTCGTATCTTGTTTCAAGTATAAATAAGAATTGATCTCTTAACCCTTCTTCATCTTTACCTTTGTACAAAGCTGGTTTCTTTTCCATACTTTTACCTGCATCATAAATTACTTTTAAAATATCCGAATACATTTTTTTAGCCATTGTAGGAGTAGAAGAAAACTCTTTTCCTTTATCTATTATTGGTTGAGGAATTATTGCTTTTTTGATAGAAGGAACAGTAAAAATAGATTCTGTTTCTGAGTTTGTTGAAATATTAATTGCAGAAAAAAAGTCGTTTTCCTTAAGAAATTTATCCTTTGTCTGATTAAATATTCGATTTACTAAACCAACAACTTTTGAGTTCCAATTATTTGCAAAAATATTTACATTTTTGACGTTAGTAAATGCAGATTGATAGACACCGTTTTTTTCTCGTTTAAATTTTTCAGCATCCCGTTCATAGATTTTAAACGAAAAAGATACTTCTTGATTTGATTCATTTATGTTTATTTCATAAGTAGTCATTGTCCAATTACTCGGTTGAATTTTAAAAAGTACTGGTGAACCTGAAAACTTATAACGAACAGTGAAATAATAAACGTCCTTTTCATATTGATGGTCTCGGTAAAATCTGTCTGTAAATTTTTCTTTTTTAACTGTAGGTTCATCAATTCGTTCGCTTTCTTTATAAACAGTTAATGGTTCAACTGAATATTCATTTATAACATAGCTTTTAAAATCCTCTTCATCTACCCCCAAAATGTACTCTTTAGATTTACCCTCAATAAATTTTCTTATATTTTTCTCAAATTGTTTTTCAGCACTAAAACTATCAACTTCAGCAAAAGCTTTTATTTTGGTTCTATACATTTTATTTTTTGTTTTAATTAATGTCTAACACGAGTATAGACGTAATAGGTATATTGTAAACGGCGGTTTTTTTTATGATAATATTTAGTTTTGTGCGTTGATTGTGCTCTGATTTGGTAGATAAAGTGCAATATTTTTACAATCTTTAACATTTGTCATGTGTTTTTTATCCTTTATAATGCCACCGATTTTTAAAATATTTATGCAATGAAAAAATTATTTATTGGGTCTGACCACGGAGGGTTTGAGTTGAAACAAAAAGTAAAAGCGTATTTGGCGGAAAACTTTAGCGATATTGAAGTAGAAGATTTGGGGTGTGATTCGACTGACAGCGTTGACTACCCACGATTTGGAACGGCAGTAGCCGAAGCGGTAGTAGAAAACTCGGCACAAGGAATTGTTATTTGTGGTTCTGGAGTCGGAATCTCGATTGCGGCTAACCGTGTGGCTGGTTGTCGAGCCGTGTTGGCAAACTCAGTGGAGTTGGCGACTTTGGGGCGACAACACAACGGAGCAAATGTGTTGGCCATGGGCGGACGAACACAATTTATTGATAATTGGCAAGCGATTGTGAAAGCGTTTTTAACCACCGAAACTGATATGGCGGAACGACATGTAAAACGACGATGTCTGTTAGATTGTTGTGGAGCGTAAATCACTGTCATTTTTGAGAATCAGAGAAGAAAAAAACTCGCTGGAGGCGAGTTTTTTGGTAGTAAATATTTTTTCGTTTTTATTTTGAACCACCTTCAAACATTCGTTTGGCTCCGCCCAAAAGAGAAAAAATTGTTCCTCCCAATTTGGCTGATGCCGCGCCAGAAGCTAAAGCCGAGGCGGCAATGTATCCCATTCCAGGGGCGGCAATCGCGCCAATACACAATCCTGCAATTCCAGACCAAGTGGCCCCAGAAATTCCGCCTTCGGCCGCCGATTTTAAAACTTCACCCGTGCCCGAATGAATTTTCCCTATGGTGGCGTCTATTACTTTGTTTACTTTATTACTAATGTATCGAGTAAACTGTCCCACCATAGTTTTTGGTGTGTCAATACTAGCGGCTAGTGCTTGTACGTCTGGTGAGTTTGATAATCCCATTTCAGAGCATTATAGCACAAAAATGCTCGGTTTACAAGTTTTAAATGTTACCTCAATTCAATGGCGTCAAAAAACTCGTCACATTTGTTTTCGGGAAAATCGAGTGGGTAACTGCAACTGGCCAATAAATATTTTTCTTTTGGCAGTTCTAAAATATGTTGTTCAAATTTGTAACGGTTTCCTTGTGGAGTTCTTTGCACCGAAAAAATGAGACTTTTTTCTGAGATTTCTTCTAATAATTCAATATTCGGAAACTCATTTTTGGTCATTTCGAATATTTTGTGGGTTGTGTGTTCGTCAAAATGTTCGCCGTCAATTAGGTTGGCCGTCATGGGGAATTTTTCCATGAGAATTAATTGCGGCGTACTGCTGGGAGTTTTTAGTACCACCCAATCTTCTGGTACGGTAACGACCGCGTATTTATTGGCCACGGTTTTGCTTTTGGTGGGCAGGGTATTGCTCTGATTATCCTCTGTGTCTTGGCCACAACCCATGATTAGAAATGCACATAAAAGCCCCAAAAATATTTTTTTCATCAAGATGATTATTCTATAATTAGGGAGAAAATGAAAGTAAAATTGTATTTTTTTGGCAAAACGGGGGAAATTTCAGCGGAAGAAAAAGAGTTGATAAAGCGAATAAACTTTCGGACTAATTTTGAGTTAGTCGCCCTGCCACAAGCGGGGTTGTCGGATGTTGCTAAAACCAAAGAGAAAGAGGCGGATTTGTTTCTGTCAAAAATTTCTGAAAAATCGTTTGTGGTAGCCTTTGATGAACGCGGGAAAGACCTTGATTCGGTTGAATTTTCGGTTTGGGTAAAAAAACAACAAGAAACCTTTGGAGATTTAGTGTTTGTCCTAGGGGGCGCTCATGGGTTACACCCAAAAGTATTAAATCGAGCCAACGCCAAACTACGATTTGGTAAAATGGTGTGGACGCGAAACTTGGTGCGACATATGGCTTGTGAACAATTGTATCGTGCGTTTGAAATACAAGCCGGTTCAAATTTTCATAAAGAGTAGAAATATTTGCAATTTATTAAAATTTGTTTTAATACTATAGAAGAATGAGTTTTAAATTAAAAGATTCTTCAGACAGAATATCTAAAAATGATACCTTGGAAGCAATGGGGCAGGGTCTTTATTGGGTAATCTGTATCCTTGCAGCGTTTTTGTGGGCGGACATTATATTTGATTCGAATGATGAAAACGAGAAATTCTGTTGGAAGAGTTTTTATGCAGAAAATAAGTTTGATTCTGCTTTTGAAAAGAGACTTTATTCGATTTTTCGCATAGAAATTACCATATTGGTTTGGCTTTTGATTTTGAATGCTCTAACAATGAGGAAAGACTTGTTTAAACGGGAGACTTTGAATACTAAAGCCAAAATTGAACAGGTATTGCAGGGGGATTTTTCAAATGTTACTATTAATTTAAACTTTATTGATAAAGATAAAAAACCGTTAAAATTGTCAGCGCCTGAAATAGATGTTTTGTATGTCGCTCAGCCAGAAGAACTTGATCCTCTTCGTCGTCGTTTATTAAACACTCTTAAAATGGAGGCTCTTACTGACGTAAAAACGAATCAATAAAGACTTGTAAATCACCGTCTAAAACCTTGTCGGGGTTTGAATGTTCTGTGTTGGTACGATGGTCTTTGACTAATTTATACGGTTGCAGGGTGTAGGTCCTAATTTGCGACCCAAACGAGTTTTCGATAAGTCCGCCTTTTAGTTCGTTGATTTCTTGGGCGTTTTGTTCGAGTTTGAGCTGAAGTAAGCGCGATTTTAATACTTTTAAGGCTGATTGTTTGTTTTGGAGTTGTGATTTTTCGTTTTGGCACGAAACGGAAAGTCCGAGTGGTAAATAGGTAATTCGTACGGCTGAATCGGTGGTGTTGACCGATTGTCCGCCGTTTCCTCCCGCTCGAAACACATCAATCCGCAAATCTTTGTCTTCGAGTTGTATATCGGTTTCTTGTTCGATTTGGGGAATAACTTCGATGCGCGAAAACGAAGTTTGGCGTAGATTTTTGGCATTAAAAGGCGAGAGGCGAATTAATCGGTGTACGCCGTGTTCTGATTTAAGTAAGCCGTAAGCCAAGGCTCCGTTTACTTCAAAGGTGGCAGATTTGAGCCCGTCGTCCGAGAATGATTCTTCCAAAATTTTGGTTTGAAATCCGTTTTGTTCGCTCCACCGCAAATACATTCGGTACAACATCTGCGAAAAATCTTCGGCGTCTTGCCCGCCGTTGCCGGTGAAAATAGAAATAATGGCTGCGTGGTCATCGTATGCGCCCGAAAGCAACATTTGAGTTTCGGCGGTTGTAAATTTTGTTTCAATTTCGTGTAAACTTTCGTCAAGCATGTCCAAATCAGAATCTTCTGAAATGGCAATTAAATCAGTGAGTTCTTGTATTTCGGTTGGAAAATGTTCCCAGGTGTTGATGTATTTCTCGGTTTGTGCCAGTTTTTGTGAAATTTTTTGTGCTTCGGTTGGTTGGTTCCAAAAATCTGGGGCTTCGGTTTGCGTCTTCAGCTGTTTTTGAAGGTCTTTCTTGGTACACAAATCAAGTTTTGATTCAATACTTTTAAATTGTGCCTGTAGGCTGGCGGCTCGTTGTAGTAAATCTTTTTTTTCCATGGTTCGAATTTTAATATACAAAAAACGGAGTTGGTTCACAAGTATTTGCCTTTACTTGTGTTTTTTTTGCTCTATAAATAGGTTGATATGGGGTTTGAAAAAGCTGGCAATTTATTAGCAGGGTCGTTGCAAAAATACGGCTTGACTCGTCAGGTGTCTGCCGCGTTAGTATGTAAACGAGCGCAAACCGTACTGCAAAAAAACTATCCAGCGTTGGCTGAATTCTGGACGCCGAAAAAGTTTGTCGATGGCGGGCTTTCGGTCGCGGCACAGAGTTCGGCGGCTAAATCTAAATTATTTTTAGAAACGCAAACAATTTTGGACGTATTTAAGCAAGACGAAGTCTTGAAACACGTGGAATATATAAAAATCGTGAATGTTTAATTTGTCGATTGGAAAAATTTAGATTTGGGGTATTATGTCTCTGAACAAAAATAAAATGAAGCAAAAAATTTGGTTGGTGGTCTTGTTGTTTCCTGTGTTAGTACAAGCACAAAGTATGAGTCACGAATTTAATTCGTTGCTAGAGAATATTTTCTCTCCAGATACTGCAAAACCAACTTTGTACGTGCCCCAAAACCCAACGGAAGCCGACTTAGAACGCATAAAACAAACCATTTTGCAAGAATATGGGGCTTTGCGAGAGTTTGATGCCGATATTGTGCAAACTCAGTCTCGGTTGTATGAATTAGCCAATCAAAAACAAAATTTACAAAAAGAATTATCGTTATTGGACGTTGATTTAAATTTAGCCAAGAAAAAATTAGCAGAATATTCAGCCTTAGAACGAAAATGGAAAAAGACTTCAGATCAATTAGAATATAATGTGTCTGTTCTGCGACATCAATTACGAGCCGAAAAAAAACGCTTTAACGCCTTTTTGAATAAAAAATTTATTCAAAATGAGTCACGAGGGCACGGTTCGGGAATTTCGCTTTTAGATTGGTTGTTTAGTCAGAAAACCGTGTCGCAAATTCTTGAAGAGAAAAAACAAGTACGGAATTATCAAGCACAAAAATTAGCATTTTTAAAAAAACAAGACACTCTGCAACGCGAATTAACGTTGCGAGAAGGGGAAGCGAAAAGATTTTTTGAAAAGTATGCACGGCTAAAAACAGATATTACCGATCAAGAAAAAATTTTAGCCCAATTGGCACAGAGTAAAGCAAAAAAATTAGCGGTGGTAAAAAAAGATTTAACCAAGGTACAAGACGCCCTTTCGCAAAAAAACTTTGCGCAGCAACGAGCCACGGAATATTTGATTTCGTTGCAAGATAACGCTCGTAAAATCGAACGAAAATTATTAGAAAAAAAACAACCGAGTTTGGCCGAAGCTTTGTTGACTCCGATTGCCAAGACGTCGGTGATAGAAATGCCTAAAGTGGTCGAAACCGAGTGGGTGTTTCCGTTAAAAATTCCGAGAAAAGTGACGGCTGGCTTTAAAGATAAAAACTACCAAAAAAAATTGGGGCGGGTTCATTTGGGCGTGGATTTATTGGCTCCACAAGGAACGCCCGTGTATGCACCGAAAGACGCTGTGGTACAGAAGGTTTCGCAAAGTGGGTTAGATTATGCGTATGTTATTTTGGGACATAAAGGAAACACGTATACGTTATTTGGACATTTGTGGAAAATCTTAGTGCGCGAAGGAGATGTGGTGAAAAAAGGGCAACGAATTGCGTTGTCTGGTGGAGCACCTGGAATGGAAGGGTCTGGTCCGTTTACGACGGGGGCGCATTTGCACTGGGAAATGTTTAAAAATGGGCAACATGTTGACCCATTGACGGTGGTGAAATAAAAATTGTTGACTTTTTTGTTCATTGAGTTTATAATGAGAATGAAATTTATAAATTATTTTGTATAAAATGAAGGGTCTATATTTGGACGGAAACAAAAATGTTCTAGAGGGTTTTACAGGGATGCCAGAAGAAAAGCTTTCTGAAGCTGTAAAAAAATGGGAGGCATCTAGACGAGTGAATAAAATCATTTTAGAACATAATCAGAGGGTGCACTTAAATCCAGTTTCTTCTGTGGGGGATTGCTATAAAGAAATGGGGGTTATTGGAGATGGAGATGTAAAAGTTCTTGATGCTGAACTGAATAGATTTGAAGGGAATCTGGGATTATTGAAAAATGTGGGGACTATTGTCATGGAGTTTCGTGATTTGATAAATCATGAAGAGGGATGGCATTTTGAGTGGTTCAAAAACGCGGTAGACCAGGTGGTTGAGCTTGAGAGTTCTAACGGTGTAGACCTTAGCACAGAAAAAGAGTTGTTAGCGAAGATTTATGTGGGGAAGATTTATAGCAGTTTTTGTGAAATGGAGCCTCGTTTAAGGGCGGCGTTTGCTGAAGATTATATTAAGTATGTTGATAGAGCTGGGGCTATTAGTGATACATCTTTTTCTGGGACTAAGAAAATGATGGGAGAAACGCTTGCTAAAAATATTCTTAATGTTGATTTTAATAAAGAGTATAAATTATCGGATTTGGAAAATTGGTTATCTGTATTAGAGAATATTGAAGAGTTATGTGGTGGTGATTATGAAATTATAAAGCAAAAAATGTGTGAAAAGATAGATGCTGCTAAGAATCTTCTATAATTAATTTTTTATAAGAGTTTCAGAGGTGAGAATAAGAAAAGAAGTTTGAAATAACTCTTAAAAATTATTGACGTATTTCTTATTTTTCTTATATTCGCGCGCGAAGTGATTGATCAATTATTCGCTTTCGGCCAAAAAAACAAAAAAAAGACCGCTTAAAAAGTGGTGATTTTGGATTTTATAGCTGTGTTTATTTACTATTTTTAATTGAATTAAAATGGCTAAAACCGCTACAACAAATTCGAAAATCAAGTTTCCGGCAAATTTAGAACCGACCTTCGTAGATGGAAATCGGTATTATTTCTCGAACGTGCCTCGAGAATTTCCTATGCCAAACCTGATTGAAGTACAAACAAAATCGTACTGGAAATTTATTGAAACAGGAATTCAAGAATTGATTGATGAAATCAATCCAATTGTTGATTCGACTGGAAAAAAATTGAAGTTGGAAATTTTGAAGTTTGAATTGGAAGATCCGAAAAATGATATTTTTGTGTGTAAAAAGAAAGGGTTGAATTACGAATCAGTTATTCGAGCCTCAGTAGCTTTGACAAACTTAGAAACAGGCGAAATTAAAGAACAAGATGTGTATTTTGGGCAAATTCCAGTTATTACAGATGATGGAACCTTTATTGTAAACGGAATTGAACGAATTATTGTAACACAAATTGTACGAAGTCCTGGTATTTTCTACCTTGAAAGTCAATCTTTGCCTGGAAAATACCAAGCAAAAATGATTCCAAAACGAGGAGCGTGGCTTGAAGTTGAAACCGATAAACGAGGGTTAGTTTGGGTAAAAGTAGACCGAAAACGAAAAATCCCGGTAACGATGTTCTTGCGAGCCTTTGGGTACGAAACAAACGATGAAATTTTGGCGTTGTTCAAAAAAGAATTGAAAGGGATGGACGAAGAAGAAAATCCAATTCTTAAGACCTTAGCCAAAGACGAATCATTAACGCCGGAAGACGCATGGCAAGGAGTGTACAAACGAATTCGACCAGGAGATTTAGCGACGCCAGAAAATGCCAAAGCGTTTCTGGAAGATATGTTCCACAATCCACGAAAATACGATTTGGGGCCAATTGCACGATTTAAAATTAACGAAAAATTTGGTCTTAAAACAAAAGATAATGCCGAAGGGCGCGTGTTCCGGGTGGAAGATTTTGTAGAATTGGTAAAAGGGTTCTTGGCGAATAATGCCGGAAAAGGAACCGGAAAAGACGATATTGATCATTTAGCCAATCGACGATTGCGAGGAGTAGGAGAATTAATCCAAAATAAATTCCGAGTAGGGTTGTTGCGAACCGAACGAATTGTGCGAGACCGAATGTCGATTGTCGATTTGGAAACCGTAACACCAACGCAAATTGTAAACTGCCGACCAATTACAGCGGCCATGCACGAATTCTTTGCGAGTTCTCAATTGTCACAATTTATGGATCAAACCAATCCATTGGCGGCGTTAGAACATAAACGACGAATCTCGGCGATGGGTCCAGGAGGGCTTTCTCGAGAACGAGCTGGGTTTGATGTGCGGGATGTGCACGTGAGTCATTACGGGCGAATCTGTCCAGTAACAACGCCAGAAGGACCAAATATTGGGTTGGTGTTGCACTTGGCGTCGTATGCTAAAACCGATGACTACGGATTTATTTTGACTCCATACCGAACGATTGCTCACACCGTTAAAAATGACGGAAAAGCGGCTATTGGTCGAATGTTGAGCGTAAACGTGCTTGACGGAAAAAAAGTGGTAGCCGAAAAAGGAACAGAGGTGGATAAAAAGTTAGCCGAAACCTTGAAAAAAGTAAAAGATTTGAAAGTGGTGCCAGTGCGAGCTTACATTACTGATGAAGTCGATTATTATAGTGCTGAACAAGAAAAAAATATGTGTGTAGCCCAAGCGAATACTTTGTTGAAAGAAAATGGAGAGTTTGCGAAAACGCAAATTTCAGCACGGAACTCGTTTGAACCAGGAACGTACCACGAAAGTATGATTACGCATATGGATATTTCTCCACAACAAATTGTGTCACTTTCGACTTCGTTAATTTCGTTCTTGGAACACGATGATAATACTCGGGCCTTGATGGGATCGAACATGCAACGGCAAGCCGTACCTTTGATCAAACCACAATCACCAGTGGTTGGAACAGGAATGGAAAAAGTGGCGTCTGCCGATCAATCGGTGAAAGCTCCAGAAGACGGAACGGTAGTTTCGGCCGATGGAGTGCGGGTTAAATTTAAAGGAAAATCGGGAAAAACGTACGAATTTTATCCACGAAATTTTGAACGAACCAATCAATCGACGGCTATTATGCAACGAGTGCGAGTAGAAAAAGGCATGGAATTAAAAGAAGGTGATGTGTTGATTGATGGATCAAGTGTGCAAGACGGAGAAGCTGGATTGGGGCAAAATTTGCGAGTAGCCTATATGCCTTGGGGTGGATTGAATTACGAAGATGCCGTGATTGTGTCAGACCGAATTGTGCGAGAAGGGTTGTTTAACTCGATTCATATTGAAGATTATGAATTAGATGTGCGAGACACGAAATTGGGAGCCGAGGAATTAACCGCGGATATTCCAAACGTAGCCGCTGCTAAATTGAAAGATTTGGATGAGAACGGAATTGTGCGAATCGGGGCGACGGTGTTAGCCGGAGATATTTTGGCGGGGAAAGTTACCCTAAAAGGAGAAACTGAGTTGTCAGCAGAAGACCGATTGTTGCGAGCCATCTTTGGAGAAAAAGCGCAAGATGTAAAAGATACTTCTTTGCGAATCCCACGGGGTTCAGGAGGAAAAGTGATTGGAGTTGAAATATTAGAAAAAGCCAATGGTGATGAACTTCCAAATGGAGTTTTGAAACGAGTAAAAGTGTATGTAGCGCAAATGCGCCACCTTGAAGCCGGAGATAAAATGGCCGGTCGGCACGGGAATAAAGGGGTTATCTCTCGAATTGTTCCAGCCGAAGATATGCCATACACGGCTGATGGACGACCAGTGGATATTATCTTGAACCCATTGGGGGTATCGGCACGGATGAATATCGGGCAAATTTTGGAAACGCATCTTGGGGCGGCGGCTGAACGAATGGGTATTAAAATTGCTACGCCAGTACTAAATGGAATTAAAATGGATAAAATCCAAGAATTCCTAAAACATGTTGGATTGCCAGAAGATGGGAAACAACAATTGTTTGACGGAAAAACGGGGGAACCGTTTGATCACCGAACGGTAGTAGGAACCGTATACATGTTGAAGTTGGTGCACATGGTAGAAGATAAAGTGCACGCACGTTCGGTGGGTTCATACTCATTGGTGACTCAGCAACCATTTGGAGGGAAAGCTCAAAATGGGGGACAACGGTTCGGAGAAATGGAGGTGTGGGCACTTGAAGCTCACGGAGCCGCGAATATCTTGCAAGAAATGTTGACCATTAAATCCGATGATGTAAAAGGTCGTTCGGCGTGTTACGAATCAATCGTAAAATCAAAACCAATTGAGTTAGTTTCATTGCCAGAATCGTTTAATGTCTTGGTAAAAGAATTACAATCGTTGGGATTACGAGTTGATTTGAAAAAAGGAGATGATTTGTTGGAATTAGAACGAGACACAGGAGAAGATATGTTGCGAAAAGAGGCTGATGCGGAAGAATTGATGCACGAATCAGAAGATGTAAATGAAGCAGTTGAAGAAGATGATGTAGTAGATGGAATGCATGATGTTGAAGACGAAATTGGGGTGAGTGAAGAATAATCTATTCTGATGTTTAGAAAAAATATCCACGTTCCGTGGATATTTTTTTGTGGTCATATATATTTTGTTATACAATAAAGCTAATGATAAAACGAACATGTCGGCAATCGGGAGCAACATTTGAAATTTCAAAAGAAGATTTGGATTTTTACGTTAAAATGGGCGTGATTACGGAGGAGCAATTTGATAAATTGAAAAGTTTGCAAGTGGATGAGTCTACAAATATTGAAGCGGAAAAGATTCCGCAAGAGTGGTTAATTGGTTTACCAACGTTGTGTCCAGAAGAACGGCAACGACGACGAACATGTTTTCGGAATTTTACTAAATTGTATAAGCGGAATTGTTTTGCTACGGGCAAACCGCTCGTTTCTATTTACGATATTGATAAACCATTTCCGGTATACGAAAACGAATACTGGTGGGGTGATTCATGGGATGCCTTAAATTTTGGTCGTGATTTTAATTTTTCTCGTTCGTTTTTTGAACAGTTCGGGTATTTGCAGTCGGTGGTGCCACGATTTTCGACCTATAATACGAATTCTGAGAAATGTGATTATGCAACCGCGTTTTCATCAAAAAATTGTTATTTAATTGGCGGTTGTGTGCGAAACGAAGATTGTGCATACGGGCACATAGTGTGGGACTCGAACGACTGTTTTGATAATTTGTATGTATCAAATTGTCAGTGGTGTAGTTATTGTATCGATTCGGTAAATTGTTATGAGACTCACTTTTCGAGTGAATGTGCGAATTGTTCGAGTTCGTATTTTTTACATGATTGTCGAAACTGTGAACATTGTTTTGCTTGTACGAATTTACGAAACAAGAAATACTGCTTTATGAACGAACAGCTAACGGAAGAAGCCTATGAACAGAAAATGGCAGACATTACGCCTTTGTCGAACCCAACTATTAAAAATGGTTGGCAATGGCTCGAACAAATAAAGTTAGGGAAGACGGTCTTTCCGGCTATGTTTGGGTTAAAGAACGAAGATTGTACCGGAAATCATATTTATGAATCAAAAAATTGTTTCACCGCTTTTGATGCGAAAAAAAGTGAAGATTCTAAATTTTTGTATACGTCTTTTAATTTGCAAAATTCATACGATATATCATTTACAGGGCACACGGCTCGTTTTGTCTTAGAAGGATTGAGTGTGCATGGGTCAGAAGATTCTAAGTTCTGTTTTGATATTCATAATTCGAATAACTTGTTGTATTCGTCATTTTGCTTTAATTGTGAACATTGTTTTGGGTGTACGGGGTTGCGGAATAAAAAGTATTGTATTTTGAACAAACAATATACGCCAGAAGAATACGAAGCCTTGGTGTCGAAAATTATTGAACATATGAAGAAAACTCCGTTAAAAAATGAAAAAGGTGAAGCGACGCAAGGGGTTGAGTGGGGAGAGTTTTTCCCAGCAAATTTGTCGCCATTTGCGTACAACGAAACGGTAGCGAGTGAATATTTCCCGCTTGCAGAAACTGAAGCCGTAAAATTGGGATATATTTGGAAATCGGATGAATCTGTGGTGTCACAAGGAAAAGACTCATATAAAGTACCAGATGATATTGAAGGGATATCTGACGAAATACTGAATCAAGTGTTGTATTGTGAGCGTACTGGGAAACCATATAAAATTCAAAAGGCGGAGCTAAATTTCTATAAAAAAATGAAATTACCGTTGCCAATTTTACATCCAGATGAGCGACATAAAGACAGAATGGCTTTGCGAAATCCTCGACGGTTGTGGGAACGATGTTGTGCTGACTGTGGAGCGACTATTCAAACTACTTTTGCGCCTGACCGCCCAGAAAAAATATTGTGTGAAGCGTGTTATTTGAAAGTGGTTGAGTAACTTAGATTTCTTGTGGTTTGGTGCGTGATATTTGGGCATTAAAAAGGAAGCTTTGTAATGGTATATGAAAAACTTTTTTAAAAAATTTGACAAATGATTTTGCCTTACTAACATCACGGAGCTCTTAATAACGATAGTGTAAATTATATGGCGAATGAAGACAAAATCGAATTAGAGGGAGTTGTGGTGAACACACTTCCAGGAAGTACCTTTGAGGTTGAAATTACTACAGAAGGATTCGAGGGTCATAAGATTCGAGCCAAACTATCAGGAAAAATGCGGATGTATCACATTCGTATAGTGCCAGGAGATAAGGTTAAATGTGAAGTTACACCTTATAACCTAGAAGAAGGAACGATTACGTATCGTCCTAGATAATTATAATAGAATTATGAAAATTGTTTGTTCGTTGAAGTCGGCTAAGAAAAGAAGTGCTACTTGTCGGATTGTACGACGGAAAGGGCGTGTGTATGTTATTGATAAAAGAAATCCGCGAAATAAAGCGCGACAAAGATAGTTAATTTAATAAAAATATTCTTATGAGAATTGCTGGAGTAAACATTCCTTCGGAAAAACGGTTGGTAATTGCCTTGCGATATGTATACGGGGTTGGGCCAAAAATTGCCGCTGACTTGGTAAAAAAAGTTGGTATTTCCGGTGATATTCGAGTGAAAAATTTGGATTCAGACCAAGAACAAAAATTGCGGGATGCATTGGCGGAAATGGGGATTCTGTTGGAATCTGATTTGCGACGAGAAATCTCTCAAAATGTAAAACGATTACAAGATATTGGTTCTTATCGAGGATTCCGACATCGACGTCGGCTTCCATCTCGAGGACAAAGAACGAAAACCAATGCTCGAACTCGACGAGGACGACGAGGGGCGGCAGTGGCTAAGAAAAAATAAGTTAAATAGAAATTATAGATGGCTAAAACAACTAAAAAGCGAATTCGTAAAAATTTTGAGACGGGAAGAGTCTATGTTAATGCTGGGTGGAATAATACCATTGTAACGTTGACTGACCCAGAAGGAAATGTTTTGTCTTGGAGTAGTCCTGGTAAGAATGGATTTAAAGGGGCCCGGCAGTCTACCCCATATGCGGGGCAAGTGTCAGCGGAACAAGTGGCAGAAACGGCTCAATTATATGGAATGAAATCAGTGGTTGTATACGTAAAAGGTATGGGGCCAGCACGAGATCAAACAATTCGAGGTTTGATTAATGGAGGGTTGAGTGTTACTTCAATTGCCTCTCTCTCTCGAGTGCCTCATGGAGGGTGTCGAGCGAAAAAAGTAAGAAAAGTATAGTTTATTATTAAAATTGTTTAGTTATGCGATATACAGGACCTAAAGCAAGATTGTGTCGAAGAGAAGGAGTTAATCTTTTCGGTTCACCTAAATATCAAAAAGTGATGGCGCGAAGAGCGAGTGTTCCAGGGGCACAAAGCGGAAAGCGAATGTCTAAAATTTCTGAGTTTGGAAAACAATTGCGAGAAAAGCAAAAAGCCAAACGAATTTTTTGTTTGTCAGAAAAACAATTTAAAAAGTATTTTGAAAAAGCTTCTCGAAAACCTGGAGTGGCTGGGGACAACTTATTGTTTGCCTTAGAACATCGGTTTGACAACGTGTTGTACCGATCAGGATTTGCCATGACTCGAATGCAAGCTCGACAGTTTGCTTCTCATGGGTTGTTCTTGTTGAACGGACGAAGAGTAGATGTTCCTTCGATTGAAGTGAAAGTAGGTGATGTAATTGAAGCTCGTCCAAAAACTAAAAAATCTCCAATTTTGAAATCAATTTTTGATGAATTGGAAAATCACAATGCGCCTAAATGGTTGAAAGTAGATCGAACAAAAATGACGATTGAAGTAATTGGAAAACCTGAATTGGCAGAAACAGAAGTAGTGGTAAATGCCCAATTAATTGTAGAATTCTATTCTCGATAAAATTCTTATTCTTACTTATCTAAAACAAAAAATTTATGCATATTCTTCATCAGGTTATCGGAACTCCGCAAATTAAAATTCAAGCGGGTGCAGATAAAGGAAAAGCTACTATGGTGGTTTCTCCCTTGCCGCAAGGATACGGAGTAACTATCGGAAACTCATTGCGAAGAGTATTGTTGTCTTCTTTGCCAGGAGCGGCGGTTTCTTCTATGAAAATAGACGGAGTGACGCATGAATACATGGCTATTGATGGAGTAAAAGAAACAGTATTTGATATTACGTTGAATTTACGAGCATTACGATTGAAAAAACACTCAAAGGACATTGAAACGGTTGAAGTACCATTTGTAAAATCTGGGAAAGTCTTTGCTAAAGATTTGAAAGTTTCATCTGATATTGAAGTTTTGAATCCTGAACAATTGATTATGACTTGTGATGGAGCCAATGTGAAACGAAAAATGGTGATTGAAGTAGAAAAAGGAGTTGGATACCGATTGGTAGAAAATACAGATTCTGCGGCGGTTGAAGATGTGGAAAAGATTTTGATTGATGCAAACTTCTCTCCAGTATCAAAAGTGCAATACGAAGTAACACCAGCCCGAGTAGGGGATATTACAAACTTAGATCAATTATCTTTGAAAGTAGAAACTGATGGTTCACTTGAAGCAGAACAAGCTTTGAAACTGTCAGCGGGAATTTTGACAAGTTACTTTGAATTGTTCAATAAAGAAGATGCTTATACAGACACTGACTTTACAACAAGCTTTGAAAAATTGAAACAAGAACGAGAAAATAAAGAAAAAGCTGATGCAGAAGCGGTAGAAACAACCTTTACTCCAATTGATATTCTAGGATTGTCACAACGAACGTTGAATGCGTTGGTGAACGGAGGTATTACTTCTGTAGAAGAATTGTTATCTACCCCAATGACTCAATTGACTCAATTACGAGGATTTGGGCAAAAAGCAAAAACAGAATTAGAACAAATTTTAACAGAAAGGGGATATATGCCCAAAATAGATTCAAGTAAAATAAATGCTAATATTGCTAAAGACTAATGAGACATAGAAATAAGAAACGGATTCTAAATAGACCAGCTGATCAACGAAAAGCGTTGATGCGAAGTTTGGTAACCGCTTTATTTGAAAATGGTTCTATTCGAACTACTGAAGCGAAAGCCAAAGCCTTGGTATCAGCCGCTGAAAAATTGATTACCAAAGTGAAAGGAAAAGTAAACAAAGATGAGCAGTTTAATGCGATTCGAGACTCAAAACAAGTAGTGTTTACAGAAACTGCTTCACGAAATTTGTTGGACTATGTAGGAAAAACAAAAAAGCAATCAGGGTTTACTCGGTTAACACGAATTAAGTATCGAGCCGGAGATAATGCTTTATTAGTACAAGTAGATTTAATTACCGAATAATCGAGATGAAAAAAACAACTCTTAGACAAAATGTAACGAATTCAGACCGAAAATGGTTTGTTGTTGATGCCGAAGGAAAGAATTTGGGACAATTGGCCGTAGCGATTACCAATACTTTACGAGGAAAAAATCGAGTAGATTTTACCCCTCATGTTGACGGAGGAGACTACGTGGTAGTTTTGAATGCAGATAAAGTAGCGGTTTCTGGAAATAAAGAAACCGGAAAACAATACTACGATCATTCTGGTTACATGGGACATTTGAAAGTTCAATCTTTGGCTGACGTTCGAGAACGAAATCCTTTCCGAATTATCGAGGACGCGGTAGCGGGAATGTTGCCAAAAACACGACTTCGAAAAGAACAATTGAAACGACTTCGATTAGTAAAATCAGGAGAAGAAAATCCTTATATAGCACAAAAACCAGAACCGTTGGTTCTCTCATAATATAATAAAACATGGTAAAAGTAGATAATAGAGCGTATTTTTATGCCGTTGGAAAACGGAAAACAGCCCGAGCAACCGTAAAATTGTTTCCAGAAGGAACGGGTGAAATTGATGTAAATGGAAAAAAATTGTCAGAATGGGTTGATACCGATCTTATGCGAGTGAATGTGCAACAACCATTGAAAGTATTGGGAGTAAAATCTGATTACGATGTGGTGATTCGAACTTCTGGTGGAGGAAAATTTGCTCAAGCTGAAGCGGCTCGATTGGGAATTGCTCGAGCATTGGAAAAGAAAAATCCAGAATACCGAGCTCAATTGAAAGACGAAGGATTATTGACACGAGACAGCCGACGAAAAGAACGGAAAAAACCAGGGTTGGAAGGAGCGCGACGAGCGAAACAATTCTCAAAACGTTAATTCGATCAATCAAATTACGAAATGTATCAAAACTCATCCATTGGATGGGTTTTTTTATAGCTTAATTAATAATGAACTATTTTTAAAAAGTTGGAAGATATTTCAGTATTGTTTGGGTGTGATGTGTTTTTGTATTCTCTTACTTTTTCATTCTTCTTCATTCTAGCGTATCCAAGACCCCATCCAAAACCCCATCCAAAACGGTTCAAATTTTAAACATTGTCTGACCTTCTAAGAAAGTCGGAGTGGCTACTATTGAGAGGAGAGACTTCGTCATATTAAAAAGTAACATGGCCGAAGAGTAAAAGGGAGTCCCCGTATCAAGTACGGGGAGTTTTATTTTTTCTGTACGGTTGAACTGGCTCTACTTACTATCACTCTTCATCATAGCAAAGAAAGCCTCTTGAGGAATAGTTACTTTTCCAAATTGTTTTAATCGAGCTTTTCCTTTTTTTTGTTTTTTCAATAGCTTATTCTTCCGCGTAACATCTCCGCCGTATAATTTGGCGGTTACGTCTTTTCGCATCGCCGAAATGGTTTCTCGTGCGACAAACTTTCCTCCCAAGGCGGCCTGAATGGCAATAGCAAATTGGGCTTTTGGGATAATTTCTTTTAATTTCCCGCACCATTTCATTCCTTCTTTATGGGCGTCTGGTTTGTAAACAATTTGACTCAAGGCATCAACCTTGTCTCCAGCCACTAAAATATCCATTTTGGCCAAGTTTTCGACCCGCATTTCGAGTGGTTCATAACTCATAGAGGCATAACCTGACGTGATAGATTTTAAATCGTCATAAAACGAAGTAACAATGTTTGCCAATGGCATTTCAAACTGCATTTCTACTCGTTGCTCATCGGTATACTGCATGTTTTTTTGAATTCCTCGTCGGTCGCCACACAGTTTCATAACTGGACCAATAAATTCAGCGGGACTAAAAATATTAATTTTTACCCATGGTTCTAAGATTTCTTTATACAATGATCCGTCTGGCATTTGTGAAGGATTGGAAATGTCCATGAGTTCACCACTGTTGAGTTTTACTTGATATTCTACCGACGGAGCGGTCATCAAAATATCTAAATCAAATTCTCGTTCTAATCGTTCTCGGACAATGTCGAGATGGAGGAGTCCCAAAAATCCGACTCGGAATCCGTTTCCGAGTGTTGATGAAGTTTCTGGTTCGTACACGAGTGAGGCATCGTTTAAGACAAGTTTTTCAATTGATTTTCGTAAAAGAGGAAAATCGTCGCCCGAAATTGGGTAAATTCCCGCAAATACGAACGGCACAGGTTCGGCGTATCCAGGTAATGGGAGCGGGTTTTCTGATTTTCCGTGCCAGAGGGTATCACCAACTTTGGCATCAATAACATTTTTCAATCCGGTTACCAAATATCCTACTTCCCCCGTTTTTAATGACTCGCTCGGAGTGTATTTGGGCGCTAAAAATCCAACTTCGGTTGGTTCCAAGGTTCGGTCTGATCGTAGTAATTTTAATTTTTGTCCAGCTTTAATTTCGCCGCTAAACACTCTGACACTCGAAACCACTCCTCGGTATTGATCAAAACTTGAATCAAAAATAAGGGCTCGGGTTTCGCCATCAGTAAATACTTCGGGGTGATTTACAAAAATATCATTTTCGGGAGGGCTGGGAACTTCAGAGACAATTTTGTCCAACAACAAATCAACATTCGTTCCTTCTTTCGCCGAAATAGTCAAAATATCTTCCGCGGGAAACCCGAGAATTTTTTCAATTTCTGAGGCTCTTCGATCTGGTTCGGCAGCGGGTAAATCAATTTTATTCAAAATAGGAATAATTTTGAGTCCGTGTTCCATCGCCATAAATACATTGGCGAGGGTTTGGGCTTCGATTCCTTGCGTGGCGTCTACTACTAAAATTGCTCCTTCACAAGCGGCCAAACTCCGACTAACTTCGTAACTAAAGTCGACATGTCCCGGCGTATCAATTAAATTCAGCTGATGCCCTTTCCAGTTCATTCGAACGGGTTGTAATTTAATGGTAATTCCGCGTTCTTGTTCGAGTTCCATTGTATCGAGCATTTGTCCACGCTTCATGTCGCGCATTTCGATGGTGCCAGTTAATTCTAAAAAACGATCCGCGAGCGTTGATTTACCGTGGTCAATGTGAGCAATAATACAAAAGTTTCGAACTTGCATGTCAATGAAAAAAAATCAGACCGATTGTAAGAATTTATTTTTTCAAGTAAACTCCACTTGATGAAAAAAATAACAGGATTTTCTCTGATAGAATTGTTGGTGGTTATTGGAATTATTGGGATTTTGACGGCTATCTCCATTCCGACGTTCAAAAGTTGGCAAGACAAAAATTCTTATAATCAGAGTATTGATGCGTTGGTAGGAATGTTGAATACGGCACGAACGAATGTGCAATCTGATAAACAGTGTGCTTTTTCTGATGGGAGTACCATGGGGGAATGGATGATTGAAATAAATCCAGTACAAGGTGATGTGTCAGCTTCAGCCGTACTAGGTTGCTATGGGAAAAGTCCAGTTGAATTTGAACCGAAAGAAGTAACCCGATATAAACTCGAAAAATCGGTGATACAAAGACAAACGGTATTTTATTCAGATGATGTTTCGTTAGAAGATAATCAGCCGATTCGAATTATGTGGCATAAAGATGAAGACGCCATGGAAACGGTTTCGATTTATGCGAAAGATAATAGTGGAAATTGGACAATCAAGCCCGTTAAGACCGTGGCAATGAACTATGAATATACTCCAGATGTTGCCTATACGAAACTTGTTTGTGTGAATCGAGTTTCGGGCTATGTGTTTTTGTCAAAAGCCCCTTATGATACCAATAATCTTACTAATTTATGTTCCGAATAAAAAAGTTGGTACGCGGAGAAACCATTGTTGAAGTTATGGTGGCGATGGCTGTTTCTTCGATTCTCATTTTGTCGGCGATTCAATTAATTGGGCGGTCGTATACAATTGTAGGCGAAACCAATAAACGAATTGAAGCCATGATGTTAGCGGAGGAAGGAATTGAGTTAGTTCGGAATTGGCGTGATACCAACTGGCTGAAATATTCAGGGAATCGGCGGGCCAATTGGATACGTGTTGGGAGCCGTAATTTAAATACTGCAACTTATATTAAACCAACGACGGTTGGGGTTGAAATTGATAATTCGGCGAGTGGAGCACATGATGTTTTGATGGGAGAATCTGATTCAAATGGAAATATTGAATCTGTGCGATTATATCGAAATAGTGATGAATTTTTAGTGACGGATAGTTCAAATAATAAACCATCGGCGTATTATCGGACGATTCAGGTGACGCCAAGTGAAAAAACAACTAAGATAACCGTCGATTCGGAAGTGTTTTGGCAGAATCCTGGGCAAGAAGATTTTGAAACGGTAAAAATTAGTACGGATTTGTACGATTTTTATGAGTTGAATTAATATTTTCGCTGCTGCCGAACCGTGAAATAAGAATCAGAATCTGTTTCGGAGATTGTTTTTTACAAAAACTTTTGAGCTCGGGTTGTGATTTCTTTTCGACTGAGAAGTCCGTTTTGTGCTCCAAACTCTTGTACTACTGAACTGGCATTGAGGCTTCCCCACAAAAGCATTTCGGAAGGATTTTTTCCTTGTAGAAAAGCCGAAACCACTCCAACCGAAAAACTGTCACCCGCCCCGAGGGTACTGACCGGTTTTTTCATATCAATTTGTGGAACAAATAATCCGTTTGGGTATTGGGCAGAAAAATATTGTGCGCCACGGCGACTATCTGTAATAACGATTTGTTTGATGCCTGCGTTTAAAAACACTTGAGCCATAGGAGCAGCGTCAAATAAAGTTGGTTCGGTGTTTTCAGGTGTAAAACAAGCTTTTGGTTGCATTTCCGTGTGTGATACTGGCGTGGCTTTGGTTTTGGTAAATAATTCAGCTTCTTCTTTGTTTACAATTAAAATATCACAAAGGGGGGTAACCGATTTATAGTGAGATAACCCTTTTTTAAATTGGGTTTTTCCGGGATTCCACGCAAAAAGTCGTGATTGTGTTTTCCAAGTAGGAAAAAGTTCAAACAAGGATTCTTCGGTGTCAGCCAAGTGTCCAACGTATAGGGCTTTGGCGTCTGGTAAGGTAGAAAAAGGCAGGGCGGTAGTTCGTTCGTGTAGAACGGTTCGACGTCCGTCGGGGAGCGTCACAATAATAGAAGACGAAGATGGTTTATTTTGTTGCCATTGAATAAATTTTGTATTCACATTTTTGCATTCCAAATCATGAAGAATGAATTTTCCGTGGTCATCTCGACCCAGTGTTCCAAGGGTTGCGGTGGCAAAATCCATTTTTTGAAACCCGACCGCTGAATTAGCGGCCCCTCCACCAACGTGTTTCGCTTGGGTTTGAATTTTTATTTTTCCTCCAATCTCAAAGCCAAAATACTCGGTTTGGTTTTTGGTAAAGTTTTCTAGTTCTTCTGGTTGAATAAAGGTATCGAGGGTAATAGATCCGGCGGTGAGTATATCAAACATCTCTCTTTAGAAGGTAAAAAATTGTTCAAAGGTATTATTTTGTTCGTTTTCGTCTTTGGCATCAGGAATTATTTTTCCTGAAAATAGAGCAGACGGTTCTTTTAATTCGTAGATAAACGATTTAGTAATGGTTTGTTTTGGTGGGAGGGGCGGAATATCTAACTGTGCCATAGGTGTGTTTTGGTCGTTAACAAACAGCTGTAATTTTCCGGTTGCTGAATCGGTTCCGAGTGCGCCAAGGTTGGTTATTTCGGTCAAAATTTGGACGGTTTTTTCCGATTGTTTAACAACCGAAAACGCACTAATGGCTAAATCTGGAGCCGGAGTGGTAAAGACAATTAGTTCTTCGGCTTCATTATTTTTTGTTAAAGCTGGGTCTTCTGCTTCAGACGTGATGACTAATCGAAGTGGGTCTTTGTTTTCATCGGATAAAATGACCCCTTGAGCGTATTGAGAAAACACGCGTTGCGAAAATTGTTTTAAGGCGAGTGGTTCAATTTTTTTATTAAGTTTTATTTTTTGCAAAGATTTTTCTCCGAGGAATAGTTCGATTTCAGCCGAAGGAAAAGCATATTTGGTGGCGTGATTTTTAACGCTAAAGGTAAAGAAAAATCGCTTCTGGTGTGGTTTTGAAAAATAAGGGTCTGCTTGGAATGAGTCGAACGTTATTTCTAAGTCTTTTACCGAACAGACTTGCGGTCCGCCAGCATAATAGTTTTCATATTCACACTCAAATTTTCCCGTATCTTCATTGCACTCACAACAACGATTCGTATATTCATTTTTTGGCAGACGATCATAGGCTAGAATAGACCCTTTTAGCGAGCAATTCTCATATTCTACTGGTTCTTCAACCGAACTTACATCATCCACGGGATGCTCTAATCGGTCTTGTTGTTGTTTATAAAAAATATTGGCATCAAACCATGGATTGGGACGGTATTTGAGGTACACTGGTGCTGGTTGCCATTGTGTTCGGAATGGGGTATTGGAAGATTCAAGTCTTTTTGAAGGCGTAAGAAATGGTTCTGGGTGCCACCAGGGAAATGTGGGTGACAAACGAGCCGTTTGTACTGGTCGAGCTTTTATTTCTTTGAAAAAATCAAAAAAATGAGAAAACGCGTGTGTTTGAGATGTAGAAACACAAAACAAACTAAACAATACAAATAATACCAACCGTTTCATCGGTTAGTATTATATCAGTCTTTTGTGGTTTAGAAAAAGTTTTTAGAGGGAAGTCGCTTACCAAGAACTTCCGCCGCCACCACCGGATCCACCACCAGAGTATCCTCCGCTGCTTGAAAATCCACTGCTGCTAGAAGATTGTGGGGCTTGGATGTGGCTTTCAAATTCAGAGGTAATATGGCTAATTTCGTTTACTAGTGCGGCGGTTCCAATAGTTTTGTCTGGGGCCCAATTTGGAACCTGAATTAAGTTTCCAAATTTTTCCGTCCAGTGTTTTTCGAGTCCGAATGCTACGGCGTAGGGCAGATTTTTTTCAAAAATTTCTTGTTTGCTGGCCCAATTGAGTTGGTCGACTTCGGCGGTTTTTAAAAATTCTTTGTAGCATTCAAGTTCGTATGCTATAGTAAATCCTTCTTTGGTTCGTTTGGGAGAAAAAATCGTGATTCCAATGAATCCAATTACACAGGCCACGAGGGTTCCAATAAAGTTAAAGAAAGCTCCTAATATAATAGGAATAAGTACCCACCAACCAAGTTGTTTTGGCCATTTTAGAGTAGTTGTATTGGCTGATTTTCCCACAAAAAAATTATTTCCAAGCGTAACTTCATCGCCGATTTTGGTAAATATCTGATACAGAGAACGGCTGTTTTCTCGGTTTAAATTAAACGTATTTTGTGCTCCAAATAATTGGAATAAAAGAGATTTGTCTTGAGGTGATAATTGGAGGATTTTTTCGTCGGAGATTGTTTTTTCTAGTGAAGTTTGTTGGACGCTTCCAAAGAAACTTTCTTTGATTTCTTTTTTTATTTTTATGGCTCCAATAGTGGCTAAATGTATAATTCCGGCTACAAAATCTCGTTTGTCAAAATCCCCATCGATAACGGTTCCAACAACCGTAGGATGCAAATTGTTTGGAACTTGGTATTTAGGAATAATTGGTTTATCAACTTTAAGTTTACGTTTTGTTTGCCAGGCTCCCATAATTCCATAAAGCGCCGTTATTAATGGGAGTAACAATCCGCCTAAACTCAAAAACAATGGGTTAATACCGATTTTTTTAATAATTTCATCTTTTTGTTCTGATAGGTTGAATTGTTCATTTTTGAATTTTAAGTTGGCGGTTGAAAGGCCTTTATCAAACCCATAAATGGCGGTTAATCCTTCTCCAGGATGAAGGGCTTTATTGGTACTAAAAATTGCAAAAGATTCTTTTCCCACGGCGATACAGTCTTGGGCTTGGCTTTTAAATCCTCCCGTGAAACATTTCGCTTTGCTGATGGTTGTTTTTTTGGGTAATTTTATTTTGGCTGAAGCTTTTTCAATAACTGTATCCCACTGTGATCCCGTCACATTCCAGTACACTTGGTCAAAGTTTTCGTTCGCAAAATTTTTAACCACTCCTTGAATTTTATACTTGATGATATACGTTTCGTTTTCATCAACGAGTTGGTTGGCTTTTCCAATTCGCAATACTTTGTTGTTGTTGGATTCAGAAATTCTTAAGCCGGCATCGAGTCCATTTTCGTCGGTTACGGTAATATTTGAAACGGGTGTGTAATTAATTCCTTTATCAGTTTTTGATTGGTAAGGAATATTACGGAAAATGCCGTGTTTTTTACGATCGTTGGTAAAGTTGGCTTTAATGGTTTCGGTGACTAAAATATCTCCATTTGGTTGCACCGCCAGTTCCGATCGAAAATTGGTAACAGTAAACGCTGAGGCCCAAAAGGGGAGACATAAAAACGAGAGTGTCAGTAATTTTTTTATCATAATTCCTATAATCTTTAAATGAAAAAAAATACCGCTTTCAAAGCGGTATTTTAAGGCTCATTATTTTAGAATGAAACTTTTACGTTTTTGGCTTCGTCTTCGTTGTCTAGTTCGAAGAATTCTTCTGAAACGAACCCGAACATTCCAGCCAAAATGTTGGTTGGAAATTGTTCAACTTTGTTGTTTAACTCTTGTGTGGCTCCATTGAAGTATCGTCGAGACATATTCAAATCGTTTTCAATGCCGTTCAAATCTTCTTGTAATTTCAAAAAGTTACTATTGGCTTTTAAGTCTGGGTAACTTTCTGACAAGGCAAACAAAGATTTAAGAGTTCCTGACAGTGCGTTTTCAGTTTTACTTTGGTCACCCACAGTTTGAGCCCCCATAGCGGCATTCCGAGCTTTGACTACGTTTTCAAAGGTTTCTGATTCGTGTTTGGTAATTCCTTTGACGGTTTCTACCAAGTTAGGAATCAAATCGTATCGTTTTTTCAAGTGGGTTTGAATATCAGACCACGCAGATTTTCGTTTATTGCGAGCTTTTACGAGTCCGTTATACATGCCTCCAACGATTCCTCCTCCAATGAATACTACGGCTAAGATTACTAATAAAACAGTCATGATTTTGTAGGGTTAAAGTTTAAATAATTAATTGCTAGAATTTTAGCAGATTATGGGTCAAACTACAATTTTATTTTGGGGTTGAATTTTTGTGCTGGTTGGTTATACTGCGCGTCGATTTAACCTTAAAAAAATGACGTCTTTAAAAGTTTTTGGACACCGATCACCTGATACTGATGCGACCGCGGCGGCTATTTTGTGGGCTTGGTACTTGTCAGAACAAGGAACCCCAGCCACCCCGTATGTGCTAGGAAATATTAATACAGAAACCAAATTTGTACTTGATTATTGGAAATTTGATGTACCAGCTTTGTTGTCAACGGTTTCAAGTGAAGATTCGGTTGTGATCGTTGATACGAATAATCCCAAAGAATTGTTTGAAAACATTAATGAAACACAAATAAAGCAAATTATTGATCATCATAAATTAGTTGGTGGTATTGAAACGTCTGCGCCGATTGATATTACCATTCGTCCGCTTGCGTCAACTGCTTCGGTGATATATGAATTATTAGGAGCCGAAGCCGTGTCTCAATTACCAAACCCAATGGCGGGATTAATGTTGTCATGTATTTTGTCTGATACTTTAGGATTCCGCAGTCCAACCACTACGGATGCCGATAGACACATGGCACAACATTTAGCACAAAAATTAGGTATTGATATGGAAGATTATGCGAACCAAATGTTTGCGGCTAAATCTGATGTGTCGGCATTTTCAGCGGTGGAGTTGGTAAAAATGGATAGTAAAAAGTACGAAATTGGTGGAAAAAATTACCGAATTTCTGTATTAGAAACGACGACTCCAAAGGTAGTATTAGATCGAAAATCAGAATTGGTTTCAGAAATGGAAATGATAAAAGGGGAAGAGTCTTTAGACGAAGTATTATTATTTGTGATTGATATTTTCAACCAAGAAGCTACCTTGCTGGTTCCAAATGAAGGGGTAAAAACGGTGGCCGAAACATCATTTGGGGTTACGGTTGATTCTGACACGGTTGTATTGCCAGGTATTGTATCACGAAAAAAACAAATTATTCCAGCGTTGTCTTAATAATTTTTCTTAATTTTCTGTCATTCTGAATTTACTTTAGAATTTGTTTTAGGTAATAACACCCCCTAACCCCCTCTTAACCTAAGAGGGGGACGTTTTGATTAATGAAACTTTGAATATGACGAAATCTTTAAGTTTTGTAAAAACGTATCTAAATCTCTCCCCTTTGGTTAATAAGTGAACAAAGGAGTGAAAATATTTCACGACTATTGTGAAGTTAAAGCGTAGCAGGGGAGACACAGAGGGGTTATCGGGAAAAAGCAGAACAAAAAAGCGGAAGATGCTTCGGCTCGCGAATGCTCGCTCAGTAATAGTACATTATTTTTAAAGTATTTGTCATTCTGGCGTGTCCAGAATCCTAAAGCCTTTATGATTTACAAATGCTTTCGGACTCCAAACAAGTTGGAGTGACAGGAGAAGGGAGACCCCGTATCAAGTACGGGGAGTTATTAACTATTAAACAATTTTCCGAGCTTGACTCGGAATCTTCGAATTCTCATAAAAAAGACGGAAATGAAAAAGTATTACAAAAAAGCGGAAGATACTTCGACTCGCGAACGCTCGCTCAGTAATAGTACATTATTTTTAAAGTATTGGTCATTCTGGCGTGTCCAAAATCCAAAGACGGTTCTAAGAGATTCCCACCGGTGCGGGAATGAGGTTTTTGTAAACTCGTTGACTTACAAACTTGTTAACTTGCAAAAGGGACCCCGTCATTTTTTGTACACACCTTGGACGGGGAGGATTTCTTCGTCGACTGTTAGGCTTGCTGACTCGTGAACTTGTAGACTAAAAAAAATAGTCTCGGTCATTTTTTCAACATTTCTTGACAAATTGACGAAAAAAGTATAATATTGCATTGAAATATTTGTATGTTGGTATACAAATACATTCTTAACCCCCTCGACAAA
>PDWI01000689.1_pt1 | contig 54544 bp, 47 predicted proteins | sample 1430891 | NCBI WGS metagenome assembly PDWI01 (sample SAMN01162508, study PRJNA174530) | Oral metagenome, whole genome shotgun sequencing project. | biome: Marine environment; feature: Marine mammal; material: Swab sample of the gingival sulcus; isolation source: swab sample of gingival sulcus... | reverse complement strand
TAACCGAAGATACTTTGCCGAAGCTTTATTTGGGAGACTTTTAGTTGCTGCTGTTTCTTATAAAAATGAATTTAGGTATAAATCCGGATAATCATATTATATTTTTTATTATTAACATCACTTGGTTGAATTCCCATTTCACCACCATAAATAGTTGCAGGTGGTCTTTTTTTACCATCCCATGTATATCTGTGCATTGCTTTATCTTGGAACTTAAAAACTGTATAAGCAATAGTATTATTAAAATCTAAATCTAATCCTTCAATTAAAAAATTCTCTTTTTCATTATGGTTTGAAAGAACATAAGCATTTGCCTCACTTTTAGCTTCTTGAATATTAAATTCAATTCCCTGAATCTCTTTTTTAGTTAAAATTACAGCAGGTTCAAAAGCAACTTCATCAAACCACCAATTTTTAGATTTAAAGCCTCCACCGATTGTTATTTTTTCAAATCTATCATGATCTCTTCTAACGAATTTACCGGGTTGTAATGGAAGCTCCATTTTGTAATTATTATCGGAATAGGTATAAAATCCGCCAATACCTGTTTCATAACCATTTTTGTTAGTCTTAAATATTGTACTCAATTTGTGTGTATTGAATGATTGGATTGTATAAGCTGCATCAACATAACTTGGTGGATATTCTTTAAGAACAAGGTTGACAGCACCACCCATTGAAGAACCGCCAAACTTTGCGGGAACAATACCTTTATAAATTTCAACTCTATCAATAAGGTCAATAGGTATATCATTTATATCCAGAAAATCAGTATTATCATTTATTGGGGTTTCATCAATAAAGAAACCAACTCGTTTGCCTTCAAGACCTCTTACCGAGATTCGTGAAGAACTACCTACACCACCCGAAGCACGAATTTTTACACCGGCGGTTTTAGAAAGAACTTCGCTAACATCGCTTACCGTACCTTGTAGTTCCTTCATTGTTATTACAGAAATTGGCATTGCCTGTTCTCTTATTTCTCTCGCTTCGGATTTAGCCGTAACTATTACTTCTTCCAATTTTTCTGTTGATTCAGTAAGAAAAATATTAAGTTTTTTTATATTGTTATTCTTTACAGTTATTTTTTGTGAAAAATCGTTGAAACCGATATAGGTAGCTTTTAGTGTGTAAGTACCTTTGGGAACATTTGAGAGAGTAAATTTACCTTCTGTATTTGTTGCATTTCCGATATTGACTTTTTCTAAAAAAACATTAACACCGATTAATTTTTCGCCTGTTTCTTTATTTGAGACAGATCCTTTAATTATATATTTATTTTGTGGGAACACATAAAAGCTAGTCCCAAAAACTAGCATAAGGAATATTATTTTCTTCATAATTCTTTAATCAATAATAATATTTAGATTAAATATAAATAAATCGATTGTAAACTTAGAAAAATGTATTAATATAAGCGAGAAAAAGTTGAATATAAGTATTGAAAAAGTGCATATTTTTGAAGAAAATATTAGGACTAGTTTGTTTTTTCTTATTATTTTTTAGTCATAGCTGTTATTGGTTATTTTTTTTACACTTAACACAAGCAATTGAAAAAACTAATTTTATTATTTGTGTTTTTGTAACTCCAAATCCGTTATTATTATTAAAATCTGTATGTAATTTTTCGTTCCGTTCTGCATGCAACGAAAAGTTTTTTTCATCATAAAAAATTTTAGTAATTTTCCTTCAAGTGTTAATTCTTTCCATAAAAAAGTTGGTGCTATCAATAATCCTTCAGGTTTTAGAACTTTACTTATTTCTTTCATTGCTTTTTCCAGCTTGGGAATAATATTTAGGATGTTGGCAGAAATAACTACAGCAAAAACTAATATTTTTTATTTTCTGCATAAGTCATTAATTATTTAAGTATAGACTTACTTTTGCTATTTTTCATAAGTTATTAGCCATTAGTAATTAGCTTTTTGCCATTGGTCGTTAGCTAATTATTTAGTTTTTTTTTCAACTTTTAAATGAATAATTTTCATCGCTTTTTTGAAAATTGGTATTACAAAATAGAAAAAACGCATAGAAAAAGGCATCTTATCTAAATGACGGTTGTAAAAATGCTCATTAATAAACCTCATCCCGATATTCCAATTGTCAATTATTTTCCCACTTTTTATTCCCCACTTAAATACAGCATCGTATTTTTTTACATCAGCATGTTTATTAGAGTTCTTGGCAACAAATGGGGACATAGCCTCAAAAATAATTTCAGCATTTGTAAAATTATCAGCTATGTTTTTTAATATTGTCTTTACTTCGTCTTCGGTAAAATACATTAATAAGCCTTCTGCAATAAACAAAATAGTTTTGTTTTTAGGAATAAGTTTATTCCACGAAAAATCCAATACGGATTTGCTTATAAATTGAAAACTCTCGGTTTCTTGAAAAAAGTTTTTGCGTAATTCAATAACTTCCGGCACATCTAAATCAAACCATTGTACTTTGTCGTTATTTAAACGATAATAGCGAGTGTCTAATCCACAACCTAGATTTACCACAACACAATCAGAATGCTGTTTTAGAAAGGCGGTAGTTAATTCATCTAAAATTTCAGTACGTACAGCAACACCTTTTTGCGACCATATAGAAACTTCGCCTTTTTCCGAAACATTCGATTCTATTTCATCAATAATTTCTGTCGATTTAGGGTCGCTGATAATACCATTGGTTAATTTTGTTTCGTTACTTCTTGCCCTTAACGGAATTAATAATGTTTCAGGCACATTGCTTAAATTAGATTTTATTTTATTCATTGTTTTATCTTATTTATTGGCTTATACATTAATTAATTTTTTGATTGTAAAATCTATGTGCTTATATTATTATAAATTTTAATTCTTAAATCTTATTTTGTAATTCTTTATTTGCTATTACTCATGTTATTGAAAAACTGATTTTATTATTTGTGTTTTTGTAACTCCAAATCCGTTATTATTAATAAAATCTGTATATAATTTTTCGTTCCATTCTGTATTCAATGGAAAGTTTTTTTCATCATAAAAAATTTTAGGAATTTTCCTTTAAGTGTTAATTCTTTCCATAAAAAAGTTGGTGCTATCAATAATCCTTCAGGTTTTAGAACTCTACTTATTTCCTTCATCGCTTTTTCCGGCTTGGGAATAATATCTAGGATATTGGCAGAAATAACTGTATCAAATATATTATCATCAATAGGTAAATCAAATATATCAGCACACGAAAACTTAATATTTGAAGGATGTTTTATTTTTTCAGCATTTTCTATCATTTTTTTTGAAAAGTCAGTTGCCTCTATGCTTTTTACTCTATCTGCAATTTTTCTAGCAATAAATCCTTTACCGATTCCAACTTCTAATACATGTATATTTTTAGTTAATGGTTCTCTTATAAACTCGTACATCAAGTGATATGGCTTATAAGATTGAAACATTTTATTATATATTTTAGCCTGTATATCCCCAAAATTTTTGTCGTTTGTCATATTTTTGCTTTTAGCTGTCAGCTAACTATTGTTTCCCAAAAGCATTTAAATCAAAAACTATATTTTGCTTTTATCCATACTTCAGAATTGTCTTTATAGATTCCGAACATGCCTTTTTCTCCTTGAAAATGATCGTAACCCATTAACAAATGTATATCATCATTTAACGAATAATCGGCTGAGAAACGATTGAAAAATCCTCCGTTATTTAAATCCATATAAACGAAATCAGATAACTTTAACTCGTTATTCAAGAGATTTTTAGAAATATTTAATGTCATTAAAGTAGTGTTTTCTTTCTGTTCTAATTCATCTGTATAATTCATTATGTTTTCGTTGGCTATTTGTAAACCAAACATCCATTCTCCGGTAGCAAACCAATCAATACCTAACAAGGCATTGATTGTATTATGCTTCTGCAAAACTGTAGGCGGTTGTATTGTAACCAGTTTTTTATTTATATTAAAAGCTACTTCACCTCTAATAACAAATTCTCCTAATGGCTTGGAAAAATCGGCACCAATAAAAGTAAGTCTATTATATTCAGGACTTATAAATAGGGTATCACTACTAATTAATTTTGATAACACGGGCATCTTATTAAATGTATGTAATGCCGAAAAAGAAAAATCAATTCCCGGCAAATTAAAAACAATACGTCCACCAAATTCACTGTTCTTTAATTTTAATTCAGGCTTGTTTTCCGGTAGCATTACAACATTTATATTTGGAATACTAGGCATTGGTATAGCCCAAGGGTTTTTAGGATTGTAGGGTAAAATAAAACCTTTAAAGATTGGTACAAGTACAAATTCAAATTTAATCTCATCAAGAAAGTAGTTGAATTTTAAGGCTTCTACCGGCATACGAATATCATCATAATCACGAGCTAAAAATTCTGTTAAATCCATTGGAGAAACTAAATCTGTTATACGTACACCATCAGCAGCTCCCCAAACAATTAGTTGTCGTCCCAGTCGTAAGCTCCAATCATCGTCAGCATAATCCAAATATGCTTCTCTTAGTTCAAAACCATTTTGTTTTTTTAGAATACTATTTTGGTTAAGATTAAATGACATAAACATCGAAGCGTTTTCCATATATCTGTTAATTTCTCCTCTAAACCGTGTACGCGATGACATAAATTTATTAGGAGATTTAACTTGAATAGCATGATAAGTATCAAGGAATCCATTGAATTGTAATGCATCATCGCTCTGAGAAAATATAGTATAGTGCAAACTTATTAAGAATATAAATATTTTTATTCCGGACTTCATAATTTTTAATTATTTGATTATTTAGTTAGTTAATTATGTAGTACTATTTCTAAAATCTTCCTCTTTCTAAAGTTTTTACTGTAAATTTTCCTTCTTTCATCGGTTTATCTAATTGCTGATTATTGAATTCAATAATTGTTTTATGTTTGGTTTGCACATTGGACATTTCCATTTTTACAATTACCCAATAATCTTTAATTTTTTCAACTTTTTCTATTACCATTTGACGATGTAACTTACCCATTCTATCATAGTAATCAATTTTTTCGGGCATTAAAATATCTTGTCTCATCCAAATTATTTTTTTAGAGAAAATATCACGCTTATCTTTTGGGATGGATTCTATTTTCCAACATTTGTGTCCATTAATAGTTTCTTCACCCAATAGCTTGTGTGTATCTTCATCAACATTGCGTTCACCCATATCGTCATAAGTAAAATCGGTTCCCATAAAATAATCTTTCTTTGCGGATGAACCACTAATACGGCGTGTTTTTTTCATTGCAGGAAGATATAACCATTTGTCATCATCTTTTCCAATCTTATCGTAATCCCAAGTTAAAAAGCCTGTACCTTTTACATCTCCAGGATATTTAAAGAACATCAATGTTTTTTTATCTTTTCCAACTTCCATTGAATAGGTTGTTAACTTTCTAATTCGTTCTTTGCCTCGTTTGTTAATAATTGTCATTGTCAATTCGGATTGACTTGTTTTTGCTTCCGGTTGATTATCTGCTTTTATCATTATTTCTCGACCGGTTTGTGCAAATGCCATTGATACAAATGCAAATAACATTATGATTGTTAAAATTGTGTTTTTCATTTTATATCCTTTTTGCTTTTTATTAAAAATTGAGTCGGATATCCGACATTTATTTACTTTTTCTTTTTTACCTATTTAATGACTCAGTACTTATGAATTAAGACTTAGATCTTTGTTTTATTATAAATAATTTAATTATTTTGCTTTCTTATTCAATTTTATCCATAAATAACGTTAATTGTTCCACCGACTATTTCCTTTAGTAATAATTGGAGGAATAAAAACTGTTGCACACTTAATTTTACTGCGTAAACAAAAATTTTCATTTTCAGGCAAATCGTTTTCAATCATATAAACATATTGTACTATCTCAATTCCTAACTCACTATAATTTCTCATTTTCAATATCACTAATTCCTAACTTTTAATTCTAAACTCTTAACTCTAAACTCTAAATTCTTTCACCTCTCTTCGCCAAAAGGTTTAGTTATCAGCATAAGCGCCGGTGTAATTAAAAAATCAGTAATAAGAGCAGAGATAAGACCCAAAGAAGCTAAAAATCCAATATCTGAAATCATTTTTACTGGCGATAATATATAGGTTGCAAAGCTGACAGAAAGTACAATAGTAGTCATTAATAAAGAACGTCCAACAGTAGCAAACGCATTTAAAGTTGCCTCTTTGTAATTGCTGCATTTTTCAAATTCGTACTTTATGCTATTAATAAAGTGAATGGTGTCATCCACCGCTATACCAAGCATCATTGGAATAATAGTCATACTCATCATGTTAAGCGGAGAATCGGTATAACCAAGATAAGCTCCAATAACTAACATAGGAGCCAGATTTGGAATTAAACCAATCAGTCCTGTTTTTATACTTACAAACACAAAAATCAATAAAATACTAATGATAATTAATGAAAGTATTACTGACTTTAATTCTCCTGCTACTATTTTTATAGCTATTTCGGCAAATTGAGCAGCGCTGCCAACTATAGTTGTGGTTGCATTAGGAAATAATCGTTTACTAATACGTTTTACAGCCGATAATTCAACAGGAATTTCCTTAGCTTGGAATTTATACATAGGTACTTGTACCCGCATCATTGAATACTCTTCATCTATCCAATTAAACGATTTTGTTCCACCTGACATTTCGTACAATAATAGTATTTGAGCAATTTCTTCACGTGTGTCTGGAATGCGATGATACTTAATACTGTCGCTATGTAAAGTTTGGTTCATTTCTTTTATAATATCTAATATGGAAAAAACAGAAGAATTATTTTTTACTTTCTTAGTTAGTGGAAAATTACTAATTGAATCAACCAAAACATCTAAATTTTTAAGTACTTCAGGCGATTTAACAACACCTTCCTCATTAAAATCAATTGATACATTATAAGATATATATGAGCCTAATTTAGAGTGGGTAACATCATAAACTCTATTAAGATAAGGAACTTTCTTACCCATTGCTTCAAACATATCCATATCTACATAAACCTTAAACAATGCTGGAATAAGCCCTAAAACAACTAGAATATAAATGATGACAATAGATATTTTATGTCTGACAACCCAATTTCCCATAGATAATAATAGGCTTTCTAATCTACTATTCTTTTTAACTGTTGTAGGTTTAACTTCGCTATTTTTCCCAAAACTTAGCACTATGGGTAATAAAATAATAACAAATAAATAATTAGCAGATACTACAGCCCCACAAGTCAATCCAACCCAAGTAATAGTTGGTATACCTACTGTGATAAACGACACTACCGAACCAATTGTTGTAATGGCTGTAAACAACAATGGCCAACCTGTTTCTTCCACTGCCATTATGGTTGCTTTTTTGCGGTTACCGGTTTGCCTAAAAAAACGCTTGAAAGCATTGGTAATATGAATAGAATAAGCAACAGATAAAGCCATTAAAAGAAGTGCCGGAAGCATTACCATATTTTGGTCAAAATTAAATCCCAGCCATCCCATAAAACCAAAAACAGATGCTCCTGCTACAAAAATAGTAAATAAAGGGGCTACAACACCTTTAAAAGAACGCACCATTACTATTAATAATAGAACCATAGATAAAAAGATAATGCCCATGCGTTCTTTCATTTCAATTTGAAAAAAATCTCGTTCTTCGGTTTCGGTATATGGTAATCCAACAGGTTTTATTTCGTATTTATCGCTTTTGTATCGTTCCGAAGTTAAGATACGAACAGCTGGTTGACCAGCTTGAAATTGAGGGTCAAGTGTGGTTTCTTTGCTCCAAACCTCTTCCGGTGGGAACTCGTTAAGCGACAGTATAAGAATGGTTTCTGTGCAATCATCCGATACTATTTTATTTGCCAATGCTTGTCTGGACAATACTAGTTTACGTATACGTTCCAATTCATCAGGATCTTCAGGGATTCCGTTTTCAAAAGGATTAATTACTTGAATACCTTCTTCTGTTCCCATTGATATTTCCATATCTACGAGTGAGGTAATCTCATCGGCATAGGGAATACTGTCTAAAAGTTCATTACCCATTCTTTGCATCATTTTAAGTACTTCGGGGGCAAATACATCTTCCGCCGTAACGAGAACCATAATACTCTCGTTGTTACCAAATTGTGCTTCAAATTTTTTAGTATTTATCTCAATTTGGTCTTTATCCTCAAACCATGATTCACGTGAGTTATGTGGCTTAAGATATTTTAATCCGGCTATTCCTACTAAAGCAAAAATAACAGATATGACTATTAACAGCCATCGGTTTCTCATTTGAAACTCGCCTAACTTTCGGAATTTGTCGTTAATTATTTGTACTTTCATATGATTACCTTTATATAAAATATTATTTCTTTATTAAAATTTGCCTTCCTTCAATAGTGAACAATGTTCACTCATGTTCAAAAAATATATTTAATTATTATAAATTCATTAACTTTTGCCAGCCACCGGCTCCGAAGGTCATATATTCTTTCAAAAATTGTAATATTTCTCTTTTGCTCAAATTATGCGATACAATTTCTGATACTATTTGTATCCACCAAGCTGCTACTGTATGGAGAAAAAAAACGGAAATCTCTTTATTCACTTGCGGATATTTATTTTTCATTAGTTGTAAATAATTCTTCGAAGATTCAGTATATCTATCTATAAAATACTCTTTAATATTTTCATATTTTGATCCTGAGCATTTATGTAACAGCAAATCAAATTCTTTTTGATAATTAATAATAAAATTTACGTGCTCTTTATATTCATCAATTTCGCTTACATCATCTACTTCAGTCCAATTATTAGTAATGTAATAGGGGTCGTGATAGCGATTAAACAATTGTTCCATATCTCTTAAAACAGGTTGTAAAATTACTTCTAATATTTCGTCTTTATTTTTGAAATAATTATAAATATTACTAAGCGTTACATTAGATTTCTTGGCAATAGTTCTCATAGAAGTTTTTCGATAACCATTTTTTAAGAATTCTTTTTTACTTATCGTAAGTATTTTTTTCTTTATATCATTTTTTTGTACTTGCATAATTACTTTCACAAAAAGAAACAATGTTCATTTTTAAAATATGAAATTTTTCATTCTGTTGCAAAAGCAATTAGTTAAATAAAATATATTTGTCGAAAGGGAATACGAAGTAATCTTTTCTTGAGATATATCGAAATATAGATTTATTGTTGAAATTCCAATGCTTATATTTTTACAGATTGTAGTAAAACTATTAAAGCAAAAAAAATATTTAATTAACTAGCAATGATGATTTGTTAAATCTGCCATTCAATTTCTTCTAATAATAACTGCAATTGTTCTTTATTATTATTAAGAATTTTTTCCTTTTTTATTGTTGATGGGATTTTAATATTTTCAGCAATTTTAGAATAAATTACTTCTTTAGTTGAAAAATTAGCATTTTGAAGTAAAATCCATAGTGTAATTATCTCTTTCTTAGTTGAGCTTGTTAAAATTTTACTTAAAGTTTTTGTGCGACTTATAGGAAGTTTGAGATTATTTATATTTGAGATAAATTCTTTTGATGATTCTTTTGGGTAAGAAGCAATTTCGCCAAATCTATAAATGTAACCTTCAGGAACCGGAATAATTGTGTTATTAGTTTCTATATGTAGTTCACCTTTTGTTGTTTCCACAAACTGTACATCATGTTCAGGTATAAATTTTATAGATGATTGAGAACCAAAATCTTTTATTAAGTAATTGTTAATTAAAATATTAAGTCTGTTAAAAAATGTTCTTGTATCTAAATCTAAAATACCTGAATAAAGTGTTAGTTCATTTTTATCTGTTTCACAATTTGTAATTTTAACCTTTGTTGAAGGGGAGAGAGAAATATTTCCAACAGTTTGTATTTTTATAGACATATTTTCATTCATGTTAGTTTCAATTAAGTCCCCAACTTGAAATTCAATGTTTTCGTGTCCTGATATTTTATTACTAGATTTTGTTTCCCATTTTGAGCTTTGAAAGAGGTTTGAAAGAATATAGACTAATACAATAAGGTTCATAGTTATTAGTACATAACTAAGGTTACTAACAAATTTCTTTTGTTTCTTAACAATATTAAGTTTTTTACTGAATTGTTCTTTTACATCTTCAGGATGTGAAAAAATTTCTGCAGCTTCGTTTGCAAGTTCTATGTTATTTATTGAAGATATATTTATCGATTCTTTATTTTCACGATTTTCTTCATCTATTTTGCTTTCATCTGCAAGCTTTTCAATTAAACCACCTAATATATCTTTATGAGGTTCATTTTTTATAAGAAAGTTATTAAGAACATTTCTGTATTCTTCTAAAAGTTTTAAGTCATTTGGTAAATCTTCATCACTTTTTACTTCAGATAACCAATATTCAAAGTCCTGTATTACCTTACGCCATTCTTCTGGCTGATATGAATTTAGTAAATTTATTGTTTCTGTATTTGTAAAAATTCTTCTTACATTTTCTAACGCTTTATTTAATTCCTGAATTTTTGGTTCGTTTAACATTATAGTACAGTCAGAAATTGAATAGCCTTCAAGATCATGTAATATAAAAACCAATCGTTCTTTAAATTCTAACGAAATAAATTTATTGTCAAAATCATTACTTAGTATTAAACCATGATTGTTATTTTCTTTTAATTGCTTTTTATTTTTTTGATAGAGTGATGACGTAATACTTACAGTTAAACCGTTTAACCAAATTTTGAAAGGAGAGTTTTCATTTAAGTATTTAATGTGTTTCCACGCTTTAATAAAAACATTGTTTGTGATTTTTTCTGCTAATTGTTTGTTTGCACATAGTTTTAGTGCATGATGATAAACATCTTTTTGATAAAATGTTGCAATTTCAACAAAAGATTTTTTATGCCCTTGTTGTGCTTTATTGATAAGATTCCAGAAGTATTTAGAATTTTCTATCATAAAAACTTACCTAATTTAAAATTCTTATAGTTTTACCATTTTGGTCGCTAAATCTAACCCAAACCTTTGTTTTATTTTTTCCATCCCAGCCTGTTACATCTCCTAAAGCTTTAAAGACTATCTTATCTTTATAAAATGTGTAATCGATATCAATATTTTCAACATTTTTAATATTTTTAAATTTATTTTCTATCTTCCAATTTGCATAGGAGCCATTACCACCGCCAAGTTCTCCAACTTTTTTTCTAAATACTGATGCTTCGTAGTAAAGCTGATTAATAACTTTTAGGAGTTCATCTCTGTTCGATTCCTGTTGATATTCTATTGCTAAATTATAACCTACAAATATGCTTAATGCAACTAAAAGAAATGAAAGAACAAGTAATAATAATTGTTGATTTCCCATTGAGATATTTCTCCCAAAATATCCGGCTTAAAAGCTTATTTTAATTAATACATTTTTTAAATAATCGAAAAATAAACTGTAAAATTTACTGTTAACTTGTATTTTTATAATAGTTTCGTAAAAAAAATTATATTACTTATCTAAAGAGTGTTTATTTTTATTATTCCTTTAGTTAACTTGTTTCTTTATAAGGATATATACTATTCTTATTTAAGATAAAGTTTAGAACAATACAAAGGGTGACCAATAAATTTAGAATAAAACAATTTTTATTCTCTTATAAATTTTAAAAAATCTAAAGGAAATTATTAAAAAGATCGCATATCGATTATTTGGTAATAGTAATTAGGTCAATCCCCGAGTTATTAAATTCAGCTTGAATAAATTGTGCATTTAAAGATTTATTAGAAGTATTTGTTTTAAGAGCGTCTTCTTGAGTTTTAAAAACTTTCTCGTAAATCATTTTCTTTTTATTAGATAAGTCTTTTTCATAACTAAGTGATTTATAGGAAAGAAATATTGTTAAAGATATTATTAAACTTAAAATAGATATTGTAACTTTCATATAATTGCCTTTAAATTAGTAAATAATAATCGGCATTATATAATTTATGTTAATATCAAATTTACGAATGAAGATAATTTACTTTTTATTTGTGAAAGAAATCACAATTGAAAATTATTTATTTTTTGTTAAAACTTAAGATTTAGCTCATATTCTTGCTTTTTATTTAATTAATAACCATATTTATTAATATGAGCCAAAATTATACTTATACAACCTCCAAAGACAATCAATTAGAAATTACAACATTTGGTAATTCCAATTTAGAATCGGGCAATTGCATTATTTTTGTTCATGGTTTTAAAGGATTTAAAGATTGGGGATTTGGTCCTTATCTTGCAAGTTATTTTGCAGAAAGAGGGAATTTTGTAATTACATTTAATTTTTCTCATAACGGTGTAGGAAAAAACTCCATAGATTTTAATGAACTGGAGAAATTTGCAAATAATACATACTCACTTGAAATTTCAGAAATCTCTGAAATTGTGAACGCTTACAAATCGGAATTCTTTGGTAAGAAAAATTCTGAAGCTAAAATTGGTTTAATTGGGCATAGTAGAGGTGGAGGTGATTCAATTATTGCTGCAAATTTGCTTGAAGATATTGATGCATTAGTAACTTGGGCAGCAGTTTCAAAATTTGACCGTTTTACAGAACGGCAAAAATTAGAATGGAAGAAAAACGGTTATATAGAAATGATGAATGCTCGTACAAAGCAAATGATGAGAATGAATAGAGTTTTTCTTGATGATTTAGAAAATAATTTGGCAAATTTATTAAATGTGGAAAAAGCTTTAAGAAATCTAAAGAAGCCGTATTTAATTGTTCATGGTGATCAAGATTTAGCAGTTCCAATCCTTGAAGCTGATCAAATTTATGAATGGTCCAATAAGGAAACAACAGAAATATATAAGATTTACGGAACTGGACATACTTTTGATATAAAACATCCTTTTGAAGAAAGTAGCAAAGCTTTTGAAAAAGTTTTAGAACAAACTAATCAATTCTTTATTAAACATTTGAGGCATTAATACTATGGAACCTAAAAATGCCATATTTATTATTGTGTTTTTAGCAGCAATGTCACTCCTTGCTTTTAACTTAGAAAGACTTTTAAGTTATCTCACTATTGGAGAAAAGGAAAATCGTTTTGATAATATAGGTGCAAGAATATTAAATGTTTTAAAAGTGGCAATTGGACAATCTAAAATTTTAAGAGATCCTGTTGCCGGTTTGGTACATGTACTTATTTTTTGGGGTTTTCTTCTTTTTCTTTTTGCAGTTATTGAAGCTATTTTTCAAGGATTTTACTCTCCATTTACTTTTGAGTTCCTTGGACCTATTTTTTCATTAATTACTTTTACACAAGATCTTTTTGGTCTGCTTGTATTTCTTGCTGTTGCATTTGCTTTGTACAGACGCTACTTTATGAATATTAAACGTTTGGACCATGGAACAGAAAGTTTAATAGATGCAACAATCGTCTTAGTAATGATAATGTTTGTTGTCATTTCAATGTTTGGTCAAAATATTTCTTTGGTTGCAGTAAATAATTTTCAACTTCATGATTGGGAAGTAAGACCAATTTCTTCAAGTTTAGCTCCTTTATTTTTCGGAGCTGAAAATGATGCTGCTTTTTGGTACGAGTTTTTCTGGTGGTTCCATATTCTAATAATTTTTACTTTCATGAATTTTCTTCCTTTTTCAAAACATTTACATGTATTTACATCAATACCAAATGTATTTTTTGAAAAACTAGGAAAGAAAAAATTTGAACTAAAACCAATTGATTTGGAAGATGAAGAAGCAGAGCAATTTGGTGTCGCAGATGTTGATCACCTAACATGGAAACAAATGTTTGATGGTTATACTTGTACAGAATGTGGCAGATGCTCAGATGCTTGTCCTGCAAATTCAACAGGAAAATTGCTTTCTCCTAGAGAGATTATAATTAATACAAGAAAGCGAACTGTAGAAAAAGCACCATTGTTAGTAAACAATATTGAAGATAATGAAGTTTTAGAAAAAACATTAATACATAATTATATAAAACCAGAAGAACTTTGGGCTTGCACAACTTGCGGTGCTTGCATGCAAGAATGTCCGGTTACTATTGAGCACATAGATACAATAGTTGATATGAGAAGAAATCTTGTATTGATGGAATCAGACTTCCCAAATGAATTAAATACGGTTTTTAAAAATCTTGAAACCAACGGTACACCTTGGGCATTTAATCCGCAAGATAGAGCAGAATGGGCAGAAGGATTAGATGTAAAAACAATGGCAGAAGATTCTGATTGCGAATATCTCTTTTGGGTTGGCTGTGCAGGTTCTTTCGATTCTCGTTATCAAAAAGTTTCGCAAGCAATTGTTCAACTGTTTAATAAGGCGGGAGTTAATTATAGAATATTAGGAACAGAAGAGAAGTGTAATGGCGATACTGCTAGAAGACTTGGCAATGAATATTTAGCTCAAATGATGATGATGGAAAATGTTGAATTGCTAAATTCCTATAAGGTTAAAAAAATTGTTACCGGATGCCCTCATTGTTATAACTCACTTAAAATTGAATATCCTCAGTTTGGAGGAAATTTTGAAGTTTTTCATCATACAGAAATTTTAGAAAAGCTAATAGATGAAGGAAAAATTCAATTAAGGAAAGATGGTGAAAAAGAAAATATAACCTATCATGATTCTTGTTATTTGGGGAGATATAATGAGATTTACAATTCACCAAGAAATTCATTAAATTCAGTAGCTGGAATAAATTTACTTGAGATGGAGCGAAATAAAGATCGTTCATTTTGTTGTGGTGCAGGTGGTGGTAGAATGTTTCTTGAAGAAACTGAAGGTTCAAGAATAGATATTGATAGAACTAAAGAAGCTCTTAAAACGGGAGCAGATACTGTGGCATCAGCATGTCCGTTTTGTATGACCATGTTTTCTGATGGAATAAAAGATTTTGAAAAAACAGAAGAAGTAAAAGTTAAAGATATAGCAGAAATTATTTTAGAAAATTCAATATAAATTATTAATAAATAACAACAATCAAAAGGAGTTAAGAATGAGTGATAAGTATGCAGAAATTATTGAATTCGTAAAGAATATGGAAACAGATGTAGAAAAATTTTATAGCAAAGGTCAAGCAGCTGCTGGAACTAGAGTAAGAAAAGCGCTAAGCGAGCTTAAAAAATTAGCTCAAGATATGAGAAACGAGATTCAAGAAATAAAAGCTGAAAGAAAAGGATAATTGTTTATACTTTACCTTTTTTTTCTAAAAAAAGGTAAAGATTTTTTTAGTTAACTCGAATCTAATAGTTTTTATTAGGTGTGCCTCAAGTTAGTGAGCTTACCAAAAGTTAATCTATGATTCTTAGAAAGAAAAATAGTATTTTTTTCGAAATGACAAATATTAAGTTATCACTCCATTGAAAAAAACAATCATAATATTATATATATTCTTTATTATTGCTTTATATGTAGTGCTATATACATTTAATAGTCAACATAATGAAAAAGTTAAGAACATAGAAATTGTAAAAATTGATTCTACTATAACAGTTTCATTTTCTGCAGTTGGAGATATAATGTGCCATTCAACTCAGTATAACTATGCTTGGGTTGAAAAAGATTCTTTCAATTTTGATCCCGTTTTTTTCGAGATAAAAAATTATCTTTTAGAGAAAGATGTTTTAATTGGAAACTTTGAAACAGTTTTAGCTGGTAATAATAAACAATATTCCGGTTATCCTTTTTTTAATTCTCCAAATCAACTTGCACATTCGCTTAAAAATGCTGGTTTCGATTTTTTAATAACTGCAAACAATCATTCAAATGATAAAGGGTTTAATGGAGTAAAAAGAACTTTAGAATATTTGAGAAGGATTGGAATTGTTCCGATTGGAACAACTAGCTTAGATACAGTAAAAAATGAAAATTTATTTAATAAAAAAGGATTGAAATTTGGTTTGTTAGCATATACTTACGGAACAAATTATAATGAAAATGCTAAATCGCCAAGAGAATATGTAAATTATATAGATACTCTAAGAATTAAAAATGATATTAATAATCTAAAAAATAAAAATGCAGATTTGATAATTGTTTATCTTCATTTTGGGAAAGAGTATCAACGATATATTTCAAAATATCAGCAGAAAATAGTTAATAAAACAGTTGAATATGGTGCTGATATTATTATTGGATCGCATCCTCATATTCTTCAACAGTTTGAACAATTTGCTGCTCCAAACTCAAAAGTTGATACAGGCTTTGTTGTTTATTCTTTAGGAAATTTTGTATCAAATCAAAGATGGCGTTACAGTGATGGGGGAGCAATTTTTAATTTCGAGATAGAAAAAAATATTATTACAGATTCGGTTTATATTTCGGATATTAGTTTTTTACCTATTTGGGTTTTTAAAGGAAATATAAAAAATGATAAAGAATTTGTTATTTTGCCATCTGCAAATTATGAAAATAATATAAAAGAATATATGACTGAAGCAGATATTGACAGCATGAAAAAATCATATTTTGATACAATTGAATTATTAACATCAAAATCGAATAAATTAAAAGTTGATACTTTGTTGACAATTAAAAAATAAAGAGAAAAAAGACTTTATTATTCCGGTATTAATACCGGAGAATATTAAAAATTAAATGCAGGTATTATAAAAAATAAGAACCCGCAAAACCTTAAAAGAATATATATGAAAACTAAAGCATCTTTATCAATCATATTTATTACAGTATTTATAGACCTACTTGGTTTTGGGTTGCTGATACCTATTTTACCAACATTTGCTAGCAAGCAATTGGGAATTTCCGATTTTGAAATTGGAATAGTTGTAGCTATCTATTCATTAATGCAGTTTATTTTTAATCCTATTGCCGGAAGTTATTCAGATAAGTTAGGAAGAAGACCTATCATTATTGGAACACTTCTAATAACTTCAATTTCATATATAATTTTTACTTTTTCTACGTCATTTATCATTTTGTTTAGTGCCAGATTATTGGGGGGGCTTGGAGGAAGCAATATTTCTGTAGCACAAGCATATATTGCTGATATTACAACAGAAAAAGATCGCTCCAAAGGAATGGGGCTAATTGGTGCTGCATTTGGGCTGGGATTTGTATTTGGTCCAATGTTAGGTGGTATTTTATCTGATTACGGTTATCAAATAGTTGGTTATTTTGCAGCAGGATTTTCATTCATTGCATTTCTATTTGCATCTTTCTTTTTGAAAGAATCTTTAATGGAAAAACAAGATAAGAAAATTAAACTTTTTGTAAATGTATTGTCTCCTAATGCTTATAAAGAACTGTTACATGAAAAGAAACTTTCATTTTTTGTGTTAATATATTTTGTAATAGTTTTTTCAATGGCAAATATTTATGGAACATTTGCATTATTAGGCTATAAATTTTACAATTTCTCAGATAAAGAAATTGGATATTTGTTTAGTATAATTGGAATTGTAGGAGCATTTGTTCAAGGTGGACTCTTAAAACAATTAGCTAAACGATTTACAGATGAAAAATTAACATTGATAGGAATATTTTTTATGATGATTGGTTTAACAGGATTGCCCTATGGAATGACATTCCTAGGTGTAGTAATTGTTGTTGTTGTTTTAGCAATTGGTTCAGGAATTCTTCAACCAACATTATTAGGTGTAATTTCCAAAAATGTTCCTAAAGAAAAACAAGGAACAATCCTTGGATTAAATCAATCATTGGGATCATTAGCTAGAGTTTTAGGTCCACTTTGGGGTGGTCTTGCTTATGATTATATTGGATACCAATTTCCATTTTTAACAGGTGGATTGGTTACCTTTTTAGCATTAATAGTTTCATTTTATTTTTTAAGTTCTTCAAAATATAGAAAGAGTGTTTAATAGATGTTTAAGGTTGGAAAAATTGAATTAAATGAGCCGTTACTTTTAGCTCCAATGGAAGATGTAACTGGAATTGCTTTCAGAAAATTATGTAAGGAATTGGGAGCAGATATTGTTTATACTGAATTTGTAAATTCCGAAGGCTTAATTAGAGAGAATAAAAAAACACATGATAAATTGAAAATTACTGACGAAGAACGTCCTGTTGGAATTCAAATATATGGTAGTGATATTGATTCTATGCGAGAAGCAGCTATAATTGCCGAAAAAGAAAATCCGGAACTAATTGATATTAATGCAGGTTGTTGGGTGAAAAAAGTTGCTAATAGAGGAGCAGGAGCAGGTTTATTAAAAGATCCTCCATATATGCAGAAAATGGTTAAAGAAATTGTTGATGTAGTAAAACTTCCTGTAACGGTAAAAACTCGTTTGGGTTGGGATCAAGATAGTATTCAAATATTAGATGTAGTTAAAAGATTAGAAGATGTTGGAACACAGGCTCTAACAATTCATTGTAGAACAAGGCATCAAGCTCATGATGGAGAAGCGGCATGGGATTGGATTCCTAAAATTAAAGAAGTTGTAAAAATTCCTGTTGTAGTTAATGGCGGAATAATGAATGCTCAAGATGCACTAAGAGCCAGAGAAATTTCGAATGCCGATGGTTATATGATTGCTCGTGGAGCAATAAATCATCCATGGATATTTAGAGAGATAAAAGAAACTTTTGAAAAAGGATATGTTTCAAATGTTATTAATGTTGATGAAAGAATTGATACGTGTTTAAAACATCTGAAATATGAAATTTTTCATAAAGAAGAAATAAGGCAAGCAGTAATTCCATTTAGAAAGTACTATTCAGGTTATCTAAAAGGCTTGTACGGAGCATCTAAAGTTAAGCAAGAAATTATGAAATATGAAGAGTATGCTCCCATAGAAGATCTATTGTTTAGTTATAGAGATAAACTTAAGAAATATCAAGAAATGGATGACTAGTTATTTCTTTTATATTAGAAAATAAATTAATGAAAAACATTAAGCTGTAAAATGACAACTTATTGCAAATTATGAATTTTACTCCATTAGCTAAATTTATATCTTACTTGTGCATTCCGCCTGTAATGAATTTTTTTATTTTTGTACATATTTCTTCCGGAATAGAAGAATCACCTCAAAATTTATATTCAATATTAATTTCATTCTTTCTAGGTTTACTTTTTCCGGTAATAGCAATTTTATATTTTCGTAAAAGGGGAATTTTATCAGATATTGATGCAACTATAAAAGAAGAACGAACCATTCCATATATTTATGCAATTTTCTTTAGTTTGGCAGGTGTAACAATCTCTGCATTTTTAGAATTATCTGTTAATATAATAATGCTTTGGATGGTTTATGTATTTATAAGTATAATTATAATTAATATTAATCGTTTTTGGAAAGTTAGTGCTCATGCAATTGGTGTATCAATTCCTGTTGGTACATTATATTATATTAATGATTATTTTTGGTTTAAAATCTTATTGGTAGTTTTAATACTTGTAGGATTTTCAAGACTTTATCTAAGAGTTCATACTTTTTTTCAAGTTTTAGTAGGAAGTATTATTGGTTTTTTTGTTGCTTTTGCTTCATTAGAATATTTATTATAAAACATTTAAAAAGGAATTAATAATTAAATGGAATTAAAAGAATTAATAAGAGATGTCCCGAATTTTCCGATTGAAGGAATTGTATTTAAAGATATTACAACACTTCTTAAAGATAAAAATGGTTTTGAAAGAACTTTAACTAAACTTTATAACATAAGTAAAAACAAGGGGATAACTAAAGTTATTGGAGTTGAGTCGAGAGGTTTTATATTTGGTGGTGCACTTGCAGCAAGATTAAATGCGGGATTTGTTCCAATAAGAAAACCTGGTAAATTACCTTCAGAAGTGTTAGTAGAAGAATATACTTTAGAATATGGAAAAGATACAATTGAAATTCATAAAGACGCTATTTCTTCCAATGATGTTGTTTTACTTCATGATGATTTATTAGCAACAGGTGGAACAATGGAAGCTGCTTGCAAATTAATTGAGAGAATTGGAGCACGTGTTGAACAAATATCATTTTTAATTGAACTTGATTTCTTAAATGGTAGAGATAAATTGAAGGGATATGATGTTCAATCGTTAATTCGATATTCAGATTAATAATAATTTTATAAAGATAATTGTTATTAAAATGATTTTGCAATATTTATAATTCTATTCTATTATTCATCTCAAATAATAGAATAGAATGAATATGTTAAAAAATTAGATTTACTTTAGCACTTCTTTCAACGCTTCAGCAACTTTGTCTAATTCTTCCTTATTTATTACAGCAGGTGGCAGTAACCTTAAAACAGTTTTCCCTGCAGGCATAACCAAAATATTTCTCTTCATTAATTCTGTTAAATAAGGTTGAACATTTTCTGTTAATTCAATTCCAATCATTAACCCTAAGTGTCTAATATCATTAACTTTAGAAAGATTTTTTATGTTAAATTGAGATACGAAATAGTTGCCTTTTTCTTCAGCTCCTTTTGCTAAATCGTTTTTTTGCATAAATTCTATTGCTGCAATTCCAGCAGCTGCTCCTAAAGGATTTCCACCATAAGTTGTTCCATGTTGCCCTGTTGAAACATTTATTTTATCGGAGCATAGAGTTGCTCCAACCGGAAATCCTCCGGCAATAGCTTTTGCAACAGTCATAATATCAGGTTGAATATTAAAATGATCACTTGCAAACATTTTACCGGTTCTGCAGAATCCCGTTTGAATTTCATCAATAATCATCATTATTTTATTTTCATCACATAGTTTTCTAACATTTTCAAAGTATTCTTGAGACCCAATATTTATTCCACCTTCACCTTGAATTACTTCAAGAATAATTCCTGCTGTTTTTTCTGTAATAGCTTCTTTTAAATCTTTTATTTGATTATATGGCACAAAAGTGAAGCCGGGAATTAGAGGATTAAATGGTTCGCGATATTCAGCTTTATAGGTCCCGCTTAATGCTCCCATAGTTCTTCCATGAAATCCGTACATTGCAGTAATAAAATCAGTTTTGCCTGTTGATACTCTGGCGAATTTTAATGCTGCTTCTATAGCTTCGGTTCCGGAATTAGTTAAAAAAGCCTTAGTTAAACTACTTGGGGAAATATCGACTAGTTTTTCTAAAAGTTTGGCTCTTTTATCGTTATAAAAGATATTTGGATTTGTGATAAGAGTTTCAGCTTGGTCTTTAATTGCGTTTACTACATCTGGGTTACAATGTCCAATTGTAGCAACACCAATACCGGCAGCACAATCAATATATTCATTCCCATTTTCATCCCAAACTTTTGCGCCTTTTCCTTTTACAATTACAACATCTCTTTTAGGATAAACATCAACTTCGTATTGGTTAATTAATTCTTTATAAGTACTCATTTTATAGTTATTCCTTTTCTATTAGTTATCTCGGTAATTGAAGTTTGTGATTATTTCATCAGCAATATATATGAGAGTTTATTCATTCCAATTGATAGGGGAAATTACTATAACAAATTCACCTTTATTAGTTTTTGATTCAAAATCTGTTAATAGTTGGGAAGGATAACCACGCCAACTTTCTTCGAATTTTTTTGTTAGTTCTCTTTGAACAACAACTAATCTTTTGGGCATATATTCAGTAAGTTCTTTCAATAGTTTTTCAATTCTATATGTTGATTCATAAAGAATAATTGTTCTATCTTCTTCAGCTAATTGTTTAAGAATTTTTTGTCTTCCTTTTTTTTGTGGAAGAAAACCTTCATAAACAAATGAATCAGTTGGAAGCCCTGAAATACTTAAGGCTAAGATTGCAGCATTAGCACCGGGAATTCCAATTACTTCAATTTCATTTTTAATAGCTTCACTAACAAGTCTAACTCCTGGATCAGAAATTGTTGGTGTTCCGGCATCTGAAACAAGAGCACATGATTCTCCTTTTAAAATTCTTTCAATTACTAAATGAAGTTTTCCTTTTTCAGAGTGAGCATTTAGAGAAAAAAGCTGATTGGTGATTTCAAATTTGTTTAAAAGATTTTTTGTTACTCTTGTATCTTCACAAGCGATGAAATTTACTTCTTTTAAAATATTAATTGCTCTAAAAGTAATATCATCTAAATTACCAATTGGGGTAGCAACTATAAATAGTGATCCAGATTTCATACATAAAAATACTTAGTGAATTAGCAAAAGGCAAAAATGAAATAAAGGTATGTTTTCGTAAAAACATAATTAAAAGATGGAAAAGTTAATTATTTAAAACGATAGCGGCTCCCAAAGGAGCCGCTTCATGCAAGTAGTGTTTCCACTAATTTTGTTTTTAAATACATGAAAATTTAATTCATTATTCTTTCCTTTTCAAAGGAAAAAATATTTATAATAATTTGACTTTTTATTTATTGAATGATATGTTATAGGTAGTGTAACAATTTAAATAAGTATGTCTGCATCAAATAAATTATCAACAGCTGTTAAAGCATTATATTTTTTAGCTGAAGCTTATCCAAAGCCTAAGAGCAGTTCTGAAATCGCTAAAAGTATAGGGCATAATTCATCTAAGCTTAGGAAGATCTTGTCATATTTAACAAAGAGTAAAATTGTTAATAGTAGTAGGGGAAAGTCAGGTGGCTTTGTTTTAGCAAAACCGACTGATAAAATTAATCTCCAAGAAATATATTGTTCAGTTGAATTTAGAAAAGCATTTTATTTAGATGTTAACAAATCAAAGAAAAGATCTAACTACACACAACAATTTAATAATTACTTTCTAGATTTATTTGCTGAAGTTCAGGTAGATATTGAAAAGAAAATGAGTGGAATATTTTTAAAAGATATTATTAAAGACATAAAAACACAATCAACCAACAAATTAAGAGGATAAGATGGATTTCTTAAGAAAGCTTAAAGTTAAAAAAGTAAATTTTGGTTCTTCAACCGGATTAGAATGGAATAAAACAACTACCGAAGGTAAGTTAGATATTCATTCGCCTGTAGATGGGAAATATATTGCTTCTGTTTACCAAGCATCAAAAGATGATTATGAAAAAGTTGTAAAGAAAGCTCACGAAGCTTTTCTAGAATGGAGAAATGTTCCGGCTCCGCAAAGAGGCGAAGTTGTTAGACAAATAGGTGATAAATTAAGAAAATATAAAGATCCTTTAGGTCGTTTAGTTTCTTACGAAATGGGTAAATCTCTTCAAGAAGGTTTAGGAGAAGTTCAAGAAATGATTGATATTTGTGATTTTGCTGTTGGTCAATCACGTCAACTTTATGGTTATACAATGAAATCAGAAAGACCAAATCATAGAATGTATGATCAATATCATCCATTAGGAGTTGTTGGAACTATTTCTGCTTTTAACTTTCCAGTTGCAGTATGGTCATGGAATGCAATGATTGCAACAGTATGTGGAGATACTAATTTATGGAAACCATCCTCAAAGGTTCCTTTAACAGCAATTGCTGTTCAAAATATTGTTGGTGAAGTTATAAAAGAACTAAATCTTCCGGAAGGTTTATTTACATTGGTTGTAGGTCGTGGTTCTTCTGTTGGTGAAAAAATGCTTAATGATAAGAGATTACCTTTATTGTCAATTACTGGGTCAACACATGTTGGGCGACATGGAGCGGAAGTTATAGCAAAAAGATTTGGTAAAGTTATTCTTGAATTAGGTGGAAACAATGCAATTATTCTTACTCCTGAATCTGATTTAAAAATGGCATTGCCTGCAATAGTTTTTGGTGCTGTTGGTACAGCCGGACAAAGATGTACAAGTACAAGAAGACTTATAATTCATGAAAGTATTTATGATAAAGTTAAAGCTGCAATTACAAAAGCTTATAAAGGATTGAAAATTGGATCACCTTTGGATGAAAAAAATCATGTTGGTCCATTGATAGATAAAGCTGCTGTAGCTGATTTTACTAATGCTCTTGAATTAGTTAAGAAAGAAGGTGGAAATATAATTTATGGTGGTGAAGTTCTAAAAGGAAAAGGTTATGGTTCCGGATGTTATGTAAAACCTGCAATTGTTGAAGCAAAAAATAGTTATAAAATTGTTCAAGAAGAAACATTTGCTCCAATTCTTTATTTAATTAAATACAAAGGTAGTGTAACTAAAGCTATAGATATTCATAATAACGTTGTTCAAGGTTTATCTTCTGCAATATTTACAAATAATATTCAAGAAGCAGAAGAATTCTTATCCGCTTCAGGTTCTGATTGTGGTATCGCAAATGTTAATATTGGTACTTCAGGTGCTGAAATTGGTGGAGCATTTGGTGGTGAAAAAGAAACCGGTGGTGGACGTGAATCCGGTTCAGATGCTTGGAAAGCTTATATGAGAAGACAAACAAATACTATCAATTATGGTAAAACTCTTCCTTTAGCACAAGGAATTAAGTTTGATATCTAAAAAATATTGAAACTGATAGAAATATAAATGAAACCGCGGACTTTTGTCTGCGGTTTTTTTATAAATTACTTAATAAAAAATGAATGCAAATCTCTCTTTCTGAGCATTTTTCTTTTTTATATATTGCATTTTAATTTTAATATTATCTTTAAACACAATGCCTTTTAAGTTTACAAAAAAATATTTGAACCTAACAAAGAATGAAACATATTTTGTTGTAACTGTTTTCATCTTTATTAGTAGTCTTTTAGGATTTACATTCTACGGACCTAACTACAACGGAACTTCCTTATCTAAGGATTTTGTTATTTCTCAAGGTGAAACATTTAATCATGTTGTTGAAAACCTTTTTGATGATAAAATAATTCGCAGCAAATTCAATTTAAAAATGTCTGCTTTTCTTTTCGGAATAGGGAAGAATATTAAAGCGGGGCATTACGAAATTGAAGATGGTATTAGCTATGTTGAATTACTTGAATTAATAAATAAAGGTGTTCCTAAACAGCAAAAGTTAGTTACTATACATGAAGGGATTTGGCAAAAAGATCTTGCTGAATTGTTGCATAATGAATTAGGTGTAGATGCAAAAGAAGTATTAAAATTAAGTAAAAGTAAGAAGTTTATTGCAGAACTTGGAATTAAGGCTCCAAATTTAGAAGGATATCTTTTACCTGAGACTTATTATTTTTTTCAAGGTAGTAATGCAAGGCAAGTATTGAAAAAATTATCAAATTCTATGAATAATATTTTTAGGGATAAGAAAGTTAAGCAACAAATGAAAATATTAGGTATGGATAAAAATGAAGTATTAACAATGGCATCGATTATTGATGGGGAATCTAATAAAATTTCTGAGTTTAAACGAATCTCAGGTGTTTATCATAATCGACTAAGAAAAGGGTGGAAGTTACAAGCTGATCCAACAGTGCAATACTTGATAAGGCAAAGAAGAAAAAAAGTAAATAAAGTTTACTATAAAGATTTAGAAATTGATTCTAAGTATAATACATATAAATATTACGGACTTCCTCCAACACCAATAAATAATCCCGGTAAAGATGCAATTATGGCTGCATTATTTCCTGAAAAACACGATCTGTATTTTTTTGTTGCTGATGGTACCGGAGGACATAAATTTTCAAGAACTTCTAGAGAGCATCAGAATAATGTAAACAGGTATAGAAATTGGCGAAGACAAAACAATCGGTAATTGGAATAATTACTCTACATATTCTAGTATTTCTATTTGTAGGATGTGCAAATCAAATGGCTCCTACTGGGGGCGAGATAGATAAAACTCCTCCAACTATAATAGAATCTTATCCAACTAATGGGACAACAAATTTTAAAGAAAAAGAACTTGAATTTAGTTTTTCCGAATATGTTAATAAACGGAATATGACTGAGGCATTTTTTGTTTCTCCATTGCTTGAGAAAAAACCTGAGTTTTCTTGGACCGGAAAAACTGTTTCTGTTGAGTTTAGGGAAGAACTAAGTAAAAATACTACATATTCAGTAATTATTGGAACTGAAATATCAGATGTAAACAATAACAACAAAATGAAAGAGCCTTATATTTTAACATTTTCTACAGGGGCAAAAATTGATAGTGGTATAATTAGTGGTCAAGTTTTTGGGAATAAAATTGACGGTACATTAATTTTTGCATATAATATTGATACAGGCAGAGTTAATATTTATGAGAAAAAACCAAGTTATCTTTCGCAAGTAAATGAGATAGGGAAATTTACCATATCTGGTATGAGAAATGGTAATTATGAAGTTTATGCAATTTATGATGAGTTTAAAGATTTTGTTTATAATATAGGTTCCGATAAAATTGGATTTACAAATAAAAATGTTATGTTAAGTGATTTGAATAAAAAGGTTGAAAACCTAAAATTCTTTACACATAAAGAAGATACATTAAAACCAAGTATCCAATCTGTAACAATGACTGATAAAAATCATATTGTTATTGAATTTGATGAAGCTATTGATAGTAGTCAAATTTCAGAAAAAAACTTTGTAATTCAAGATTCAACTTTAAACCAAAAATTTAATATTAAGTATTTTTTTAAAACTAATTCTAAAAAACAAGAATACATATTGTGTCTTAATGATTCATTAGATATAGAAAGTGAGCTATATTTAACTGTATCGAATATTTTTGATAAAAAAAATAACTTACTAGAATATCAGAGTTATAATTTTGTGGCAAGCGATAGACCGGATACTAATAATATTCAACTCGATAAAGTTCTTACTAAGTATGAACAATCTAAAATTGATTATTTGCATCCAGAGTTTCGGCTAATTTTTTCTGATGCTTTTGATACAACTTTAATTAATGATGCTGTTACAATATACACAAGCGACAGTCTAAAAATTCCTGTGAGTGTTAAATTCCCAAGTTCATCTACAATTTTGGTAAAATGTACAGAGGATCTTAAAGAAAAAGAAGAATATACAATAGATGTAAATATGAAGAATTTTATTGATATAGCAGGTAACCGAGTAGATACAATTTTAACCAAAAATATTTCTACAGTTAGCGAACTAGATTTTACCGGAGCAAGTGGATATATTAGAATTAATGAACCGAAGAAAGTTAATGTTATCTTAAAAGAAATTGGAAAAACTAAGAAAATAATTGAAACAACAGCTAATAATAAAGTTTTTAATTTTGAAAGAATTCTACCTGGAGAATATCAAATTTGGACTTATATTGATGAAGATAGTAATGGTATTTATTCACATGGTAGTTACGAACCTAAAAAATATTCAGAAAGTTTTTATTATTATCCAGATACACTAAATCTTAGAGCCAGATGGCCTGTTGGAGATATTGAATTAAATTTTATAAAATAATTAATAGAAGGTAAAAATGACTGAAAAAGTAATTGAATGCGTACCAAATTTCTCTGAAGGAAGAGATATGTCTGTTATAAAACAAATAACAGATGAAATAGAAAAAATTGAAAATGTAAAACTTCTTGATGTTGATCCCGGTGCAGATATGAATCGTACCGTAGTTACTTTTATTGGAGATCCCAAGGGAGTTAAAGAAGCAGCATTTAGAGCCATTAAAAAAGCTTCTGAACTTATTGATATGACAACACATACAGGTTCACATCCAAGAATGGGAGCAACCGATGTTTGTCCTTTCGTTCCTGTAAGTGGAGTAACAATTGATGAATGCATTGAGCTTTCTAAAGAAGTTGCAAAGAGAGTTGGTGATGAACTAAACATTCCGATTTATCTTTATGAAAAATCAGCTCAAGTTCCGGAAAGAGAAAACTTAGCAATTGTAAGAAAAGGGGAATATGAAGCATTAGAAGAAAAATTGAAAAAACCGGAATGGAAACCTGATTTTGGTCCTGCTAAATTTAATGCCCAAGCCGGTGCAACAGTTATTGGTGTAAGAGAATTCTTAATTGCTTATAACATTAGTTTGAATACTCGCGAAAAACTTCATGCAATTGATATTGCTTACGAATTAAGAGAAAAGGGAAGATCTGCGCGTGTTCCTGTAACTAAACCTTATTATTATAAAGGACAAAAAATATTAAAATATAGAGAAGGTGAATATCCTTGTGGTGATTGTGGTTTTATTGGCAAGACTATTAATGAAACTGTTGAGCACTGCAATACAGAACATAATTATGATTTAGCTGAATTATTGGATTTAAATAGTATCAATCTAAATAAGCCTGAAAATAAGTCTGTAAAAAAACAAGGCTTGTTTAAGCATTGTAAAGCAATTGGTTGGATGGTTGATGAATATGATAGAGCTCAAATCTCAATAAATCTTACTGATTATAATGTTACTTCTACTCATGATGTTTTAGAAAAAACCAGAGAATTAGCGGCTGAAAGAGGCTTAGTAGTTACCGGAAGTGAGATTGTTGGGATGGTTCCTTATCCTGCATTATTAGCTACAGGAAAATATTATCTAAAGAAACAAGGTCGCTCAACTGGAATTCCTATTAGGGATATTTTAAATACAGCAGTTCAATCTTTGGGATTAAAAGATGTAGCAGATTTTAATATTGAAGAAAGAGTTTTAGGCTTGCCTAAAAATATTGAAACAGCACTTGTAGAAATGAAGTTAACAGACTTTGTAGATGAAGTATCTCGTGAATCTCCTGCACCCGGTGGTGGCTCAATTGCTGCATTAGCCGGAGCTTTAGGAGCATCACTCTCATCAATGGTTAGTAATTTAACTGCTAATAGAAGAGGAAGCGAAGAAGTTGATGATATCCTAAATGAAGCTGCAGATAAATGTCAGGTAATAAAACAAAATTTAGTAAAAGCAATTGATGCTGATACTGATGCGTTTAATGAATATATGGATGCAAGAAGATTACCTCAAAAAACTGAAGCTGAAAAAGAAACGAGAAAAGCAGCTATGTTACAAGGATTAAAAAACGCGGTTAAAGTTCCATTGCAAACTGCAATTGATTCTTCAAAAGCAATTGAAATTGCTAAAGTTGTTGCCGAACATGGAAACCCTAACTCAATTACAGATGTTGGAGTAGGAGCACAAATGGCTTACTCAGGCGTACTTGGTGGAATCTACAATGTTTTAATCAATCTTAAAGATATTGATGATGAAGAATTCTGTAAAAATATGAGAAGTAGATGTGAACAATTAAAATCAGACTCGTATAAAAAATTAACAGAAGTTTTAGAATATGTGGAAAATAAATTAAGTTAAATCAAACAAATCTCCGGAGTTCCTAGAACTTCGGGGATTCCTTAAAACAATTCTTACCAATACTTTTTCTGTTTTCTTTTTAGAAAATTCGATTTCTTTTTTTTTAGCTTGTAGATAATTTTATTTAATGAAGATTTTGTAATTTGTCTGTTAATAACTAACAAATTATTAAAATTTTATTTTTATGAAATATTAAAAATAGGTAATACAGGAAAAGAAATGAAAAAAGCGTTAAAAGTATTTGGAGCTATAATTATAGTGCTTATTGTTGCAGCTATAGTTATTCCCTTTATCTTCAATGATGAAATTAAAACTGAAGTTGTTAAAGTTATAAATGAAAATATAAATGCTACAGTAGATTTTGATGATGTTGAGCTAAGCTTGTTTAAGAACTTTCCCAGTTTAGCTATTAGTTTAGAGGATATAGTTGTAATAAATAAAGAACCTTTTAAAGGAGATACTTTATTTAGTGCAAGTTCTATAGGTGCCACAGTAAATTTAATGTCTGTAATTTCAGGAGATAAAATAAGTGTTAAATCGGTTTATTTCGATTCTCCAAAAGTTATAGCCTACATTCTGGAAGACGGTTCAGCAAATTACAATATTACAAAAGATGAAAAAATTGTAAAAGGTAAAGATAAAACTGATACATCAGTAGAAAGTACTAATTTTAAAATTGAGTTAGAGAGTTACAGAATTACAAATGGAAATATTGCTTACGTTGACCAGATGAGTGGGATGCTTCTAGCACTAAAAAATCTCAATCATAGTGGAGAAGGTAACTTTACCCAAGATGATTTTATTTTAGAAACTAAAACCTCGATTGATGAAATGACATTTGAGATGGATGGTATAAAATATCTTAACAAAGTTAAATCGTCATTAGATATGCAGTTAGGTGTAAATTTGCCAAATATGAAAATTACATTTAATGAGAACAAAATTGTTATTAACAATTTGGAACTAAAGTTTGGTGGTAATATTACAATGCCAAAAGAAGATATAAATATAGATGTTAATTTTTCATCACCAAGCAATAGTTTTAAAGATATTATTTCGCTTATTCCAATTATATACAAAAACGATTTTGCAAGTTTAGAAACTTCGGGTAAAATGAGTTTGGTTGGGAATGTAAAAGGAACAATGAATGAAAATTCATTACCGGCATTTAATATAGATTTAACTGTTAACAAAGGAAAAATTAAATATCCTGATTTTCCAACATCGATTAATAATGTTAACCTTTTATTAAAAGTAAAAAATAATGATGGAGTAATAGATAACACAATTGTGGACTTAAGTAAAATTCATCTTGAGTTAGGAAGTGAACCAATTGATGGAAAAGTTATTATTAAAAATATAGAAACCGGACCAAATGTTGATGTTAGTGTAAAAGGTAAAATTGATTTAGCTAATTTGAAAAGTACATTAGAATTTGACAACATTGAAAGACTTGAAGGAATTATAAACTCGGATTTCCGAATGAATGGAAATATTGCAAGTGCTCAAAAAAATTATGAAAAGGTTAATGCAAGCGGAGAAATTTCTGTTGTTGGATTAAATTATAAAAGAAAAGACTTTGATCAAATGGTAAATATTTCAAATGCCTTATTAAAATTTAATCCAAAAAATGTTAGTCTTGATAATTTTACTGCAAAGATTGGTGGAAGTGATATAAAAGCAAATGGATATTTGAATAATCTAATTTCTTATGTTATGTCTGATGGAATTTTAAAAGGAAGGCTAAATGTTTCATCAAATTATTTTGATTTTAATCCCTACTTAAGAGAAGGTGAAGAAAATACTACCAATAAAAAATCGGATAAAGAAATTGAAACGGTAGCTTTTGACGTTCCAGAAAATATCAATTTTAATATGAAATCTAATTTTAAGAAATTGATTTATGATAATTTAGAATTAACAAATGTTACCGGAGATATTATTGTAAAAGATAGTAAGGTAAATTTGACTAATCTAAAAATGAATTTATTAGATGGGGAAATGTCGGGAAGCGGATATTATTCTAAAACTAAATTTCAAGATAATCCGGAGATTAAATTTGATCTAAATATTAAAGATTTTAATATCAAAAAAACATTTAACAGTTTTGTTTCAGTGGCTCAAATTGCACCTATTACAAAATATATTAAAGGTAATTTTAGTTCAAAATTAAGTATGAATACATCGTTGGATAATTCAATGATGCCTGTTTGGGAAACATTTTTTAGTAATGGATTCTTAAACTTAAAAACTGCTGAGATAAATGGATTCAAACCATTTACAACTGTTGGAAATATGTTAAAGTTAAAAGAACTATCAAATCCAAAACTATCAAATGTAAATCCAAAATTTGAAATTAAAAAAGGTAGATTTTATGTAAAACCTTTTGATTTTAAAGTAGGAAACTATAATGTTGTTATATCAGGTTCTAACGGTATTGATCAATCAATAGATTATAAAATGGATATTAAAGTCCCTGTTTCTAAATTAAAAAATAAAGCAAATTCAGCTATAGGTGGCTTAATAGGAAAAGATTTAAATTTAGTTAAATCCGAAACTGTAAATGTTCAAGCATTTATTGGGGGAACAGTAAATTCTCCTAAAGTTAAAACAACTGCTACTGATGTAGCAACTAATATAGTTTCTGATGTTACATCTAATATAACTGATCAAGCTAAAGCACAAGTTGAAAAAGCTAAAGCAGATGCAGAACGAAAATTAAAAGAAGAAGCTAAAAAGAAAGAAGAAGAATTAAAGAAAAAGCTTGAAAATGAAGCAAAGAAAAAATTAAAAAAACTTTTTAAGTGGGGATAGAAATTAAGAAATATTGATATTATTAAAGCCTCCGAAGTTATTAAAACTTCGGAGGCTTTTTTATTATTTTTTCCAAACCGGAAATCTTCCCGGAGTATATGAAGAACCATATTTTTCTAATTTGTGTTCAAGTAATATTTATTCTTTTAATGTTCCATGATAAATTAAATTTAGATTAGTTGGTCCTTCTACTACCAGAAAAAACACTTCATTTTTGAATAATGCTGAACCAAATATTTGTGTAGCACGTGTTTCACTAAATTTAAATAAATATTCCGTATCAGTACCGTTGTAATGTACTAAGCCATCTGTCATTAATAAAAAAATATCTTTAGAACTTTTACCCCATATTCTTTGATGAAAATTTGGATTATTTACATTGAGAACCTTATGGAATTTATTTTTTCTTCTCGTTAATATTTCATTACCAAAAACAAAAAAAACTTCATTATTTATCAAACTAATATCTGCTTGTAACCCTTGTGTCCATTTATTGCCATACAATAAATTATAATTTCCATTTAGGTATTCATATATTTTAGAGCTATCTCTATCAATTCTTCCACATAATACTTGTAGATATATTTTTTTATCATAAGTGTTTTGATATAAGTGCTCAACTATACCATAAAGTTTATCTGTATTGTATATTTCCCAATCAATACCATTATAGTGAGCAATAACTGAATTAGTGTAGTATCCATAATCATCAGGATAAGCACCACAAGCATATATATTATTAGGAGAACTACACCAGATGTTATCAAAAGCTATTTCTTTACTCCCGTCTTTAGTCAAAGTTGCTATTTTTTGCCAATTACTTCCGTTAAATTGCCAAATTTCGCCTCCATCTGATCCTATAAAAATGTTATTCTCAGAAAGACCCCAAATCGAATAAGCCGAGTGCATACCTTTAACTCCATAATAAGACCATTTATTACCGTCAAAATGTGCAATAGATTTATCAAAATAACTATCACTAACAAGCCACAAATCTTCCGGTGAGCTACCCCACATACGGAAATAAAAAGTACCGGGAGCATCTAAAGTATCAATTTCCCAAGTGTAGTCTCTACTTCCAGGTTTAATATTGTCTTCTTTTGGTTCTGTGGTATCACAGTTTTGCAGAAATAGAGTTGCTAATGTTAGTAAGAGTAAAACTTTTTTCGTCATTTTATTTTATACTTTTTTAATTATGGATATTTATTTACTGTCGTAAATTGCTCTACTATTTTTATAGACGGCAAATATTTTTTGTGATTTTCTTGTTACTACCGTATAGTCAGTAAGAACAAGTAATAAAGAAACACAGCCTGGAAAGTTTGTGCTACAAAAAGTAACTCAGCCTTTCTAGGCTAAGGAAAACAAAGATAAATACAATATACCAAAAGATTGCTTCAGCAAAAACCGCTTCGCAATGACTGTGTTTTTGGGATTTTTTTATTGAATCTTCTTTCTCAAATCTCAAAAGATTATTTTTTCCAAACCGGAAATCTTCCCGGAGTATATGGAGAACCATATTTTTCTAATTTGTGTTCAATCAATTTTATTTCATCATCTGAGCTTTTTAGTTCAAGCAATAATTCATCGAATTGAGAAGCTGCAATATCATAATTTTTAATAAATGTTTTTGTTGGAGCAGCAGTTGTAACCCATAACGAATAAGTTATTAAATCAACTCTTCCTTTTATAGAAGTTGGTGTTCCGCCTTCGTATCTTCTTCTTAAGCCATCACCATAGAACTTTTTCGTTAGTTCACTAAGATTTTGTTCGGCTGTTAAAATTTCATTATAAAGTTGAAGTGGTACATTATCTGTTTCTAACACAGCTTTCTTAAAATAATCTAATTTCTTTACAAGATCACTTCTATACTTATTTGCACCATTTAGTGCTCTGGAGAGTTCCGCTACGTTTCTATTAAATTGATTGAGATTAACTCTATCATTTTCACCAAAATCATAATCATTGAGAGGCTTACAAATAAATTCTTGAGGCTCGGTTAATTCTGTAAATATTCCATCTTCAAATTTAGAAAGCGTAACAGTATATTTACCCGGAACAACCATGTAACCTTGATCTACATCAGCCCAAGGAACAGAATTGTCAGGTGTTTCCAAAGAAATTGGAGTAAATGAATTGTATCTGAAATCCCAAGTAATTCTGTTAACACCTTTTTTTACATCTGATTTGATTTTTCTAACAACATTTCCATCAACATCTTTTATTGTAAATAACAAATATGGTTTTGGTTGCTTTTGTTCTTTAGCAAGTTCTTCATAAGTAGGATGTTTAATATCTTTTTTATTTTGAACTAGTTCTTTCTCTTTTTCTCTACGTTTTTCTTTTAGAGTTTTAATATCATCTCTAACATAATATGTAAAGGTAGCTCCAACTTTTGGATTTTTTGCAGCATAAAAACTTGCTCCTAAGAATCCTACACCTTTATATCCTAATGGATTTGATTGAATATACATTTCTGCATCTGGAATAGGGAATATGTATGCATCTTTTTTAAGTGTTTTGGTTGAAAGATCTCTTAATGGTGTGTAATCATCAAGAATATAAATTCCTCTTCCGAATGTTGAAACGACCAAATCATTTTTTTCTCTTTGAATTTCAATATCCATAACGGAAAGTGAAGGAATTCCCGAAGTCATTTTTATCCATTCTTCCGCACCGTTGTTGGTAAAGTAAACACCAAATTGAGTTCCAACGAATAATAAATTCTTATCAACATGATCTTCTTGTATAGTATAGGTGCTTCCTCGTTTAGGCAAATTAGCATTTATTGATTTCCAATTCTTTCCACCATCTGTTGTTTTATAAATATAAGGTTTATAATCTCCTGCCATTAATCTGTGGCAAGCAGCATAAGCAACATTTTTATCAAATTGGGAAGCTACAATATGATGAATTCTACTATACTTTGGTAAGTCGGGAATACTTTTAGCCTTATTCCAAGTTTTACCACCGTTGGTTGTATAATGCAACAAACCATCACTTGAGCCAACATAAAGGATGTTTGGATCAAGAGGGGATTCGGCAATTGCTGAAAGTTGAGCCATACTTCCTTTGTTTGCAAGTTCATCAATACTCCAAGTTCTTCCCATTAATTTTTGAATTTCTTTGGGAACCCCTCTTGTTAAATCACCACTTATTTCTTCCCATGAATCACCACGGTCAGTTGTTTTTAAAAGTTTTTGTGCCCCAATATATAATGTATGATTATTATGTTGGGAAATTAAGAGTGGAGAATCCCAGTCAAATCTGTAAGCAGTATCTGCATAATCTACAGGACGAATAAATAATCTCTCTCCGGTTTTCTTATTAACTCTTACTAATCCAGCATATTGATATTGTGCATAAACAGTATTGGGATCTTTCCAATCAACCTGTGTTTCAAAACCATCTCCTGATTGTGTGAACATCCAATCTTGATTAGTTATTCCTGCACTGCTAATTGTTTTTGAAGGTCCGGTAAAACTATTATTGTCTTGTGTTCCGGCATAAACATTATAGAAAGGTTTAGCATTATCTGTTGTTACCTTATAAATTTCTGCTATTGGTAAGTTGCCTTTAAAATCCCAATTTTTGCCTTGGTCAAAAGATTCGTAAAGTCCGCCATCTCCACCAATAAGCATGTGTTGATTATTATTTGGGTTTTGCCACATTGCATGATCATCAACATGACGTTTCTCCGTTCCAAGTTTACTCCATGTTTTCCCGCCATCTCTAGTTACATGAGTAAATACATCCATGCTGTAAACTGTATTTACATCTTTTGTATCGCAAAAAATCCTTTGAAAATAAAATGGAAACTTAGAAATATAGGAATTCATCTTTTGCCAACTTTCACCACGATCATCACTTCTGTAAATGCCTTTTTCTTTTTTTGCTTCAATAATTGCAAAAATTCTATCTGGATTAACAGGTGAAATTGCTATACCGGTTCTACCAATATCTTCACTTGGTAAACCATTGGATAATTTATTCCATGTTTTTCCTGAATCAACAGATTTGTAAATTGCACTTTCCGGTCCGCCACTTACTCCAGAATAAAGGTTTCTCATTCTCTGATGAGCAACAGCATACAAAATATTAGAATATCTTGGATCTATATGAATTTCAAAACAGCCTGTGTATTCACTAATTTTAAGAACATGTTCCCAAGTTGTTCCACCGTCAGTGGATTTGAAAATCCCTCTTTCAGAACCGCTTGTTCTTAATCCTCCCATTGCTGCAACATAAATAATATTGGAATTATTCGGATCAATCACTATTCCACCTATATGTTGAGATTTTTTCAATCCCATATTTTTCCAACTTTTACCGCCATCTAAACTTTTGTAAACTCCATCACCATAAGTTACATTGTTATGATTACTATTTTCTCCAGTTCCAACCCAAATTACATTGGGATTATTTGGATCAATTTCTATAGCACCAATTGAATATGAGTTTTGATTATCAAAAATTGATTTAAAGGTAATTCCACTATTATTGGTTTTCCATAAACCACCATTGCCTGAAGCAACATAATAATTTGAGAAATCATTTTTGTTTACCGCAATATCAATAATTCGTCCACCTGTTAAAGCAGGACCAATACTTCTGAAACTTAATCCACTTAGTGATACATTTTTTAAGGAATCTTTTTTTGAGGATTTATTTTCTGCAAAAACTGAGAAAGAAAACAATAAGACTACAACCAAAATTGTTGATTTAAAATTCATGGGAGGCTCTTTATTTGTGAATAAAAAAGAAAAATTATTAAAAATTTCACTCTAATCAAAGTTGATAAGTATTATAAAAAATTAAATTAAAAATTTTAATAAAACACTACGGAATAAATATCTATATAATTTCCCAATAGTTTGTACAAAAAAAAGTTTCGGTAATTTTGTCTTTGAAGAAAAAATTATTATGTTTTGATGTACATAATAATTCGTTAGGGGTGTCACTTTGTGGCTGAGAGCAGACCCTTCAACCTGATCCGGGTAATTCCGGCGTAGGGAAGCGGTAGTTAGTAAATATCCTTTTCTCTACGAGAATGGGATTTTTTGTTTTAAACCATTCTCGTCTGCATATTAAGCTGCATAAATACTTCCTTAAAATATATTTTAACTTAAGAGGAGTGTCTTTATGAGGTTATTTTTTTTAATATTCTTAGCTTGTACCACATTGTTGTTCTCTCAGAACAATGGTGTTAATGGTATAGTTTTAGATCAAGAAACAAACGAACCGTTAATAGGAGTGAACATAAGTATTGTAAATTCTGATATCGGAACGGTTTCGCAAAGTAACGGAAATTTTTTCTTAACTGGAGAATTTTCAAAAAAAGATTTTATTCAATTTTCTTTTATTGGTTATAAAACAATCACTTATTCAATTAGTGATTTTTTAACCACAAATAAAATTGTTAAATTAAACAAAACATCAATCAGGTTGGGTAATGTAATTGTAAAAGGATTAATTTCCAAAGAAGGTTTTACTCCTGCATCTTTTTCTAAAATAAAAAAAGCAGAAATTGAAAATGATTATGTAATCCAAGATGTTCCTGAATACTTATCATATCTTCCTTCAACTACTTTTCATTCAGATGGTGGAAATGGCTTAGGATATAACTTCTTAAGTATTAGAGGATTTGGACAAAGAAGAATATCAATTTCAGTAAACGGAATTCCACAGAATGATCCTGAAGATCATAATGTATATTGGTTAGATATGCCTGACTTGTTGGAAAGTACGGATTTAATTCAAGTACAAAGAGGAGCCGGTGCAGGAGTGATTGGCTATCCTTCAATTGGTGGCTCAATAAATATTATTACTTCTCCATTTTCAGAAAAACCAAAATTTGAATTTTCTTCATCTGTAGGTAGCTATAATACTAGAAAATATAGTGCTAAATTTTCTAGTGGATTAATTAATGGGAAATACTCAGTTTATGCAAAATTATCTAAAATAATGAGTGATGGTTATAGAGATAACAGTTGGATAGATTTTAATTCATATCATATTTCAGCAGCTCGTTACGATGAAAATCTAACTTCTATTGTTAATTTTTATGGTGGACCAATCTCTGACGGATTAGCTTATTATGGTATTCCAAAAGAGATGACAAAAGATAAAAAGACAAGAAAAACCAATTTTATTACAAGTAAAGAATTTGAAAATTTTTCTCAGCCACATTATGAATTACTTAATGAATTAAAAATAAATGATAATTTAACATTAAACTCAGCTTTATTTTTAGTAATTGGTGAAGGCTTTTTTGATTATGACGGTTCTTGGTCAATTTATTATGATGATTATTTCAGACTTAAAGCAAATGGTTATGATTCAGAAACTGTTCCTCAGAATGCAATAATACGTGCTCAAGTGGAAAACAAACAATGGGGTTGGTTACCAAAGTTAACTTTAGATCACAAAAATGGAACTCTAGTTGTTGGAGCAGAATATAGAAATCATCGTTCCTTACACTGGGGAGCAATTAAATTTGCAGAAAATCTTCCTGCAGGAGTTAGTCCGAAGTATAAGTATTATAACTACAAAGGAGCAAAGAATATTGTAAACTTTTTTGTAAATGAAAATTATAGAGTTAACGATAAACTTAATGTCCTTGCTGAATTACAAGTAGCTTATCATCAATACAAAATACATGAAGAAAAATATGTTAATAATGAATTTGATGTAACTGGTTTGTTCCTTAATCCTCGTTTAGGATTGAATTACAAATTTAATGAAAATATAAATTCCTACATTTCATTTGCAAGAGTTACAAGAGAACCAAGATTAAAAAATTATTATGATGCTGCTGAATCAAGTGCAGGAGAAGTTCCGCAATTTGAACGAAAAAATGATGGATCTTTCGATTTTGATAAGCCTCTTGTAAATCCTGAAGTTATGAATGATATTGAAATAGGAACAAGATATAGTAACGATAAGTTCTCTTTTAATGCAAATTTATTTTATATGTTGTTTAATGATGAAATTATCAAAAGTGGTCAGCTTGATAGATTTGGACAGCCGATTACGGGTAATATTGATAATACAATTCATACCGGAATTGAGTTAGAAGGTATGTTTAATTTTAATAAACACTTAAGTTTTATTATGAATGCTTCTTACAGTAAAAACTATGTAAGTAATGGCAGTACATTTATAAAATATAAAAACAGCGAAAACGAAAAAGTGATAACAGAATTATCCTTGAAAGATAATACAATTGCTGGTTTTCCAGAACTAACAATGAATGCTATTGTAAGAGGAAAGTATCAAGGATTAGCTGGACAATTAACTGCTAAATATGTTGGTGATTTTTATTCCGATAATTATGGTGATAAATTAGCTTTGTTGTTAAAACAATATAATGGTTTTGTTGGTTATACTGATAATAAAGTTGATGCTTACTTGGTATTAAATCTTATGCTTAGTTATGAATTTAAAATCTCTAATAGTTTAGAAAAAATTAAAGTATTTGGACAAGTGAATAATATGTTAGATAATTTATATAATACACATGCAGAAGGTGGAGATTTCTTCCCGGCAGCAGAAAGAAATTTCTTAATGGGTGTTAAATTAGGATTCTAATTACATATTGAAAAACAGATTTTGTACGGTAGAGTTTTAAACTTTACCGTACATTATCAATAGAACAAAAAATTATTATGAAAAAAGCATTAATACTTGCAAACGGTAACTCACCAAAAAAATCAGAAATAAAATATCTTCAATCAATTGGTTATAACTTTTTAATTTGTGCAGATGGGGGAGCGAATTCAGCAAGAAAACTGAAAATTATTCCTGATGCTATAATTGGAGATTTAGATTCAATTTCGGAAAAAACTAAAGAATTCTATAAAGACAAAACAAAAATAATTAAATATAAACGTCAGAATGATACTGATGTAGAAAAATCTCTAAAATATTTAATTAAGAAAAAATATGATGAAGTAATTTTACTTGGAGCTTCCGGTGATAGATTAGATCATTCATTTTGTAATTTGGGAATTGTCTTAAAGTATTTTGATAAAATAAGAATTTCTATCCTGCATGAGAAATCATTTCTTAGACCATATTCTAAAAATGTTGTGTTACAAACAATAAAAAATGAAACAGTTTCTATTTACGGATTTGATGAAAAAACAAAAATTACTTCTACTGGATTAAAATATCCACTTAAGAAAACTGTTTTAGAATTTGGGAAAAAAGAGGGCACAAGTAATGTTGCAATTAAAAAGGAAGTTACATTAAAAATTTCTAGTGGAATTATATTTGTTATTCGTGATTTTAATTTATTAAAAAAATATGATCTCATTTAGTACACTTGATTATATAATAATTGTAGCATTTCTCTGTTCTATTATTGGAATTGGGTTTATTGCATCTAATGGTAAAAATAAATCCGATGATGATTTTTTACTATCCGGAAGAAAAGTAGGATTGTCTTTATTTGTTTTAACAAATGTAGCAACTTGGTATGGTGGAATATTAGGTGTTGGAGAATTTTCATTTAGATATGGAATTGTTAGTTGGTTTACTCAAGGATTTCCATACTATATTTTTGCTCTAATCTTTGCCTTTTTGTTTGCCGGAAAAATTAGGTCAGCTTCACTTTTTACTATCCCAGATAAACTTGAAGAGACTTATGGAAACAAAGTAAGTATTTTATCGGCAATACTAATTTTTATTTTGGTTTCACCTGCTCCTTATCTTCTTATTATGGGACAAATAATTGCACTAATATTTAATATAGATTATTTTGTTGCATTGCTTGTTAGTTCTTTACTATCAAGTATCTATTTAATAAAAGGTGGATATAAATCCAATATTTGGACAGATGCTTTTTCATTTCTAATAATGTTTACCGGTTTTCTTATAGTTGTAATTGTTGCATTTAATAATTTTGGTGGGTACAATTTTTTATCGGTAAAATTACCGGAAGAGCATTTAAGTTTAACCGGCGATACATCTGTAACATTTGTTTTTGTATGGTTTTTAATTGCATTATGGACTTTTACCGATCCGGGATTTCATCAAAGATGTTATTCTGCAAAAGATAATAAAGTTGCTAAATACGGAATTGTTATCTCTGTTTTCTTTTGGTTACTTTTTGACTTTTTAACAAATACAACCGGACTTTATACAAGAGCAATATTACCAAATTTAGAAAATCCGGTTTTAGCATTTCCTTTTCTGGCTAATGAGATTTTAACTTCGGGATTAAAAGGATTATTTTTTGCTGCAATGATTGCAACTGTGCTTTCTACTTTAAACAGTTTTATTTTCTTAAGCGCTACTACATTTAGCAGAGACTTTATTTATAGATTTAGACATAAAACAAATAGCAATAGCCAATCAAATATTTCTATAATATCTTACACAAAAATAGGAATAATTCTCACTCTTGTAATTTCTATAACAACAGCATACTATTTTAAATCTGTAGTGGAATTATGGTACACAATAGGAAGTATCTGTATTCCGGGAATAATATTATTAGTAATTTCATCATATTATCCTAGAATAAGTGTTTCAAAAAGAGTAGCACTTTTAGAAATTATAATTGGTGTTTCAACAAGTATAGTTTGGATTTTTGTTAGAGATTATTTTTCGGATAATATAATCCTTTCTCAAATTGAACCTATGATAGTTGGATTAACTACAGTAATTATAGTCCATTTTACTGGACTAATAATTAAAAGAAAACGATAGAAAAAATTGTAAAGTACAAAAAATATTATGGGAGCAGAACTGCACAAGCAATTACAGTTGTCCAAAGTCCGTTTTTGTTTCCTTCCGCCGATTGTGTAATATTTGATGTGTTTACAATTTTACCAGACATTTTGAAAACTTTTTCTCTTTCATTCCAATTTTTATCGGGATCAAAATCAATACCTAAAGTTGTTGCAAGCATCGAGGCAGCAAGATCTTCAGCATAGTCACCAGATTTTCTGGCAGATTCTCCAAATGGATGATGTTCAGACAAATAACCGTACATTGTTTTATCTTTTGGTAGTGCAATACCAATTGAAGAAGCAATTAATCTATTGGGTTCATTTGTAGCATTTCTAGCCATTACAGCATGAATGATTTGTCCGGGTTGTAATTTTTTTAATCCCTTAGCAACAGTAGTTTTCTTGCAACCAATTGGATAAATGCTGCTAACAGTAACAATATTATATTTTTCAATATGTGCATTTCTTAAAGCTAACTCAAATGAAGCTAAATATTCTTTATGAACTCCAACACCTTTTGTGAAAAATACTTCTTTTGGTACGTACAATTTTATCTCCGTTTAATATTTGAACATGGAAATGTAAATAAAATTCTATTTATCTAAAATAATATTTTTTTATTACAATAATACTTATTGTATTTGTTATTCATGTAAAAGACTAAAATCCAAAATCAACAAAAATGAATAGACTTAAATTTATAAATTATCCAATAAGCTTTTCTTATAGTGCTCAATAATTTTTTCTGCAGAGGTATAAGGGGAAAGCGAACTATTTGTAATTAGTTTCAATTCTTCTTCTAAGATATTTTTTCTTTCATTATTCCAAATATCATTAGAAATAAAATTTTCTACAATTCCTCTAACTCTAATTTTATTAATTCTATTCCTTCTTTTAATAAATTCATTAGATTTAGTTAAATACGATTTATGATTTTCTATCTCATTAATTATATCAGAAATTCCTTCGCCTTTGGAAGCGGTACTTTTAATTATTTTAGGCATGTAGGTATTATCATTATGATCTTTTAAAGCAAGTGTTGTTTTTAGCGAAAGTACTGCTGAATCTGCCCCCGGACGATCTCCTTTATTAAGTACAAAAAAATCTGCAATTTCCATTAAGCCGGCTTTCATTGCTTGAACGGAATCTCCTGATTCTGGAACTAGAACAACCATTGTTGTATCTGCAGTTTTTGCAATGTCTAATTCACTTTGTCCAACTCCAACAGTTTCAAAAATTATATAATCAAATCCAACAGCATCAATTACATCTGCTGCGTCTATAGTTTTGTTACTAAGTCCACCTAAGTTTCCTCGTGTTGCCATGCTTCTTATAAACACATTTTTATTAAGTCCTATTTCATTCATTCGAATTCTATCACCTAAAACAGCTCCACCGGTAAATGGACTTGTCGGATCAATTGCAATAATGCCAACGGATTTATTTTGTCTTAAAAGATGTTTAGTAATCTCATTTGTAATTGTTGATTTTCCTGCTCCGGGTGGACCGGTAATTCCAATTCGGTAAGCATTTCCAATATCTTTGTGTAGTTCTTTTAAAATATCTATGGCATATTCATTCTCATTTTCAATAAGAGAAATTCCACGAGAAATATATTTCTTTTTTCTACTTTTAATATTTTTTACTGTTTCGTAAATATTCATAATTTAAATGGGATATAAAGTTTATTCTCTTCTATATAATTTTTAACTGATTGTGGAACATAATAATCGATTGGAAGAGCTTTTTTAATACGGTTTCTTATTTCTGTAGATGAAATTTCTATAGTAGGGGAATCAACAAAAATAGCATCCTCAAAATATTTATGAGTGCGTTTAACTTCTCTGTCAAATGTTCTTTTTAATACTACTAAATCTGCTAGTTTCAGAATGTCATCTGGTTTGTTCCATGTATCAAAAGTAATTAAGTTATCAAACCCGATTATCAATTCCATTGAATCGTATTTTTTATAAAATTCTGCTAAGGTATTAAATGTGTAAGAAATCTTATCATTATTGATTTCATAATCAGAAATATCGAAATATTTATATGATGAAATTGCAAGTTTAACCATATTATATCTATGTTCAGGAGCTGAATAATCATATTCAAGTTTGTGAGGAGAAATAAATGCAGGAACAAAAATAATTTTAGAAAGTTTTCTTTTTTCCAAAAGTGTTTGTGCAGTTATTAAGTGACCAAGATGAATTGGATCGAATGAGCCTCCAAAGATTCCAACTTTTCCCAATTTTCTACTCCTAATATTAAAGTAATTTAATTTTTATCTAAATATCTCTTAAATTCTTCTAGAATTATGTTTCAATTGTTTTCAGTAACAAATTTATTTTTTCTCTTAATGTTGAAATATCCGCTAGATATTTTTCTTGTTGAGTTCCTTTGCTTTTTATTGACTGCAATTTACGAAAAGCCAACTTGGTTGCAAAATTGATAATTTTTTTTCGTTCTTTTTTAGTGGAAAATTTTTTACTCAATTCATTTAACGGAAGCCCATCAAATTCATCTTTTAATTGGCTAGCAATAATAATTTTTTCATTTCTTAAGGAGGAGTTAAATACAATTAAAAATCCACTTATCAAGAAAACCATAAAAGCCAACCCAAGATAATATGTGAATTCAAATGTTAAAGAAAAATTCCAAGCAGCATGGAAAAACATTGCAAATAAAAGTCCAATTATTGGATAAATAAATCTTAAAGAAGTTAAAGTGAATTTTGCTTTTGCTAAAAATGCTCCAACTGTAGCAGTGGCAATGGCATGCATAACTGCTGAAAATATTGATCGACTAATAACAATTATTATCCATTGTGTAAAAGTTTCATCGTAAGAAGTAAAGTACATAAGGTTTTCTGTCATTCCAAAGCCTAAACCAATTGCACCACCGTAAACTAAACCGTCAGTTATATTATCAAAAAAATCTTTTTTATATGATCTGAATAAATAAGCAGATTTAACAAGCTCTTCAGAAATTGGGGCAACAATTACCGCAGCTATAAAAGAGGTAAACCTTTCTGAATTATTGAGCATTTGAAATGTAGAATTTAGAAAAGTAGAAAGTATAATACTAAATAAAACAGCTCCAAAAGCACCCCATACAAAATGGCGTAAAACTTTTCCAAATGGTTCACGTTCATATTTATCTAATTTCCAAATAAAAATTAAATAAACCATCATCGGTATAAACGCTGCTAGAGCAGAAGCAAAAAAAGACATATTATTTTAACTTTAGCCAATTAATTAATTCTTTTACTGATGGACGACTTCCGGTTCTTAGCAATCCAAGTCTAAATAACTTTGAAGATATTAGTATAACTAAATAAATTGAGAAAATTAAAACCAGAAGAACTGAAATTACTTCCATCAAAGAAGGTGTAGTAGAATTTAATCTTAACAACATAACAGGAACAGATGTTAACGGAAAATATGAAAGAACTAATGATAATATGGAATTTGGAGATCTGATAATTTCTACTGCCAAAATTATCGGAAATATTAAAAAGATACTTAAGAAACCTGTTAATTGTTGTGCTTCTTGATCAAGATTTACAACTGAACCTAAACCTATAAAAATAGATGAGTAAAAAATATAACCAATAATAAAGAAGAGAAATTGGTATGGTAGATTTTTAAATGCAGAAAAATCTAAAGTATTTGTTTTGTGTAATACAATACCAATTATCATCCAGATTATAAGTTGGAATAATCCGAAAAAACTCAATCCTAAAACCTTGCCCATTAATAATTCTTTTGATGTACAACTTGAAAGTAATAATTCAATTATTCTATTAGACTTCTCAACAATTAAACTTCTAACAAACATTCCACCGGAAAAAAGAATCATTGTTACAAGAAGAATTATAAAAAGATACGAATTTATAAATGATGTAAAAATTTCTTCTTCAGTTTCTACATCAATATAAGATCTGTTTAAAATGCTTATTCCATTGCTTAATGTTGCAATACTAACAGAATCCATATTCTGCAATTTCCCATTTACCTTAATAAAAGCTGTATTAAAAGCATTTTCTATTATATTTAGTTTGTCAAAATTAAATATATCATTTGATCTAAAAGTAAGATTTAGATTGGGATTTTCTTCAATTATAACATAGCCAACAATTCTGTTTGAAAGAACTTGTCTATCTGCAATATTTAAGAGAGTTTCTTTCACAATTCCTTTAGCTGACAAATTAAAAATAAAAAATGAGGGAGCTCCATTTTCTAAAAAATGTTTCGAAATTTCTTTTGAGAATTGCTCTTCATATTTTTTAGTTAAATCTACAACACCTAAAGCTTGTGGAAAATCATTTCCCTTATTGATAAGCAAAGAGGGAAGTAAGCTAAGTGCAATAATTAAAATTGGCATAACTACCATTGAAATAATAAAGGATCTTTTCTTTATCCTTTCAATAAATTCCCATCTTGCAATAATTAGTGATTTCTTCATTATTTATTCAAATATTCTATTTTATTTAAAAATAATTGGTGGAGAGATGGTTTTATTCTAATTACTTCCGAAATTTTAATTATGTTACTAGCGTTTTTTATAAAATCGGCTTCAGATTCTTTTTCCAAATCAATTACTACTTTATCATTTGTTTTTTCTATAATCTTATATTGATTAAGAAAATTTTTTGCTTCATCTGATAATTCTGAACAATGAATTTGGAATTTATTTGAATCTTTATTGTCTAATAAATCAGAAATCTTTCCGGAAAGAATTTCTTCACCACTTTTGATTAAGAAAATATTATCACATAAACTTTCTGCCAAATCCATTAAATGTGTTGAAAGAATAATGTATTTATCATTTTTCATCTCATTAATAATTTCTGTAAAAATAGTTTGGTTAACCGGATCAAAACCGGAAAATGGTTCATCTAAAATTAGAATTTCTGGATTGTGTAAAATTGCTGTAATAAATTGAATTTTCTGTTGATTTCCTTTTGACAACTCTTCTATATGATACTTTTTATATTCCGATAATTCTAATCTTTCAAGCCAATAATTTATATTCTTTGTTGCTTTGGAATAAGACAAACCCTTTAATTGAGCAAAATAAAGCAATATATTTGCAACTGTACTTTTAGGATACAAGCCCCTATCTTCAGGTAAATATCCGGTAATATTATGAAAATCTTGATTATTACTTTTATTTTTAAATAAAATTTCACCGGAAGATTGTGTAAGAATTCCGAGAATTATTCTTAGCGTAGTAGTTTTGCCTGCACCATTAGGTCCTATTATACCATAAATATTTCCCTTTGGTACATTGAATGAAATATTATTCAGTACTAATTTGGACCCAAAATATTTACTTATATTTATAATTTTTAGCATAAAAAGTAGTTTTATTGAAGCTTATTTTTATATAACAATTGTAAATGATTATTTCTTCTAATCTTGCTTATCAAAAATACACTTTATATATTTTAAAACTATATTTATTTGTTTAAGCATGATTATTAAAATTACAAATTTATCTGATGGAGTTCATAATTTCCAATTCGAAAAAACTGTTGAAGAACTTCATTTAGATGAACCGTTCGTTAAAAATTTGTCTTTAGATTGTAAGCTCGATAAATCACAACATCAAATAGTTGTTAACTGCAATTTAACAATTTTTGCAAAATTAATTTGCGATAGATGCACTAAAAATTTTGTTAAAGATTATTCAAGTGAATTTACATTGTTATATTTGTTTAATCAAAAAGAAATTGATGAAGATGATGTTAACACAAAATACTTGTCTTCGGCAGATGATAAAATTGATTTGGAAGCAGATGTTATTGATTTTGCTAATCTTTCCATTCCAATGAAGAAACTGTGTTCGGACGAATGTAAAGGGCTCTGTTTAAGATGCGGAACTAATTTAAATTCAAATAAATGTAATTGCTTAGATGATGAAATAAATCCCAATTGGGAACCGTTATTGAAATTGAAAGATAAATTAAATTAAAGAGGTGATGACAAAATGGCACATCCCAAAAGAAAAATATCAAAGAGTAGAAGAGATAAGAGACGTACACACTACAAAGCTACATCACCATCTCTAAGCAACTGCTCAAACTGTGGCGAAATTAAACTAAGCCACAGGGCATGTCCAAGCTGCGGTTATTATTCAGGCCGCTCTCTGTTTGTTCCAGAATCATAATTTATTATGTACCAAAATAATAGAAAATGCAAAATAATTGTTGATGCAATGGGGGGAGATTATACTCCCCTCAATCCTATTTTGGGTGCTGTTGAAGCAATTAAAAGTAATAATAATATTATTGTTCAATTAATTGGTGATAAAGATAAAATTGAATCCACTTTAGTTGAAAAGAATATATCATTTAATTCGGAAAATATAATTCATGCTTCCGAAGTTGTTGATATGCACGATTCTCCGACAGATGCTCTAAAAAAGAAAAAAGATTCTTCAATTGTTAAAGGTGCTGAATTAGTTCGGGGTAAAAAGGCTGATGCATTTGTAAGTGCCGGACATACCGGTGCTATGATGGCAGCTTCGACACTTTTAATTGGTAGAATAAAAGGGTTTGGACGTCCTACAATTGGGGCTCAATTTCCTACACATTCTTCTAAAGTTTGTACAGTTTATGATGTTGGTGCTAGTGTTGATAGCAAAGCTATACATCTTCTTGATTATGCTATTATGGGAACAATTTATGCAAAAGAGATTGATGGAATAGAGAAGCCAACAGTAGGATTACTTAGTGTTGGTGAAGAAGAAAGTAAAGGGAACAATGTAACCTTAGAGGCTTATAAGCTGCTTAAAAATAGTAATCTGAACTTTGTTGGTAATGTTGAAGGAAGAGATATCTTCAAAGGTACTGTTGATATTATAGTTTGTGATGGATTTACAGGAAACATTATTCTAAAGTTTGGTGAAAGCTTCATCAAATTATTAGGTGGTAAAGTAAGAGCTTATGCTGATGAAGGTTTATTAAATAAGATTAAAGCGTTAATTACAAAGTCCACATTAAAAAATTCATTAAAAGATATGGACTATGAATCCCACGGTGGAGTTCCACTATTGGGAGTTAATTGTATAAGTATAATAGGACATGGATCAAGTTCCCCTTTGGCTATAAGAAATATGATTCTTAAAGCTAATGAGATGCATGAAAAAAAATTAATTACAAAGTTAAAGGAGGGTAAAGAATATTATGGCAACCTCTAAAGAAAATAAAAGATTAAGAAATGCAATGATTGCTGGTGTGGGAATGTACGTGCCGGAAAAGGTATTAGATAATCATTATTTTGAAAAGATAGTTGATACTAGTGATGAATGGATTGTTACTAGAACAGGAATTAAAGAAAGACGAAAAGAAGAAAATGGTCCTACAAGTTATATGGCAACAAAAGCTGCCCAGGATTTACTTCAATCTGTAAATATGTCGGCTGAAGAAATAGATGTTATTATTGTTGCTACTGTTACTCCGGATATGTTTTTCCCAGCAACCGCATGTTTGGTTCAAGATAATATTGGAGCAAAAAATGCTTGGGGATTTGATTTATCTGCGGCATGTTCAGGGTTTTTATTTGCTCTTAAAACAGGAGCCAGTTTAATAGAAAGTGGAAACTATAAGAATGTTATGGTTATTGGTGCAGATAAAATGAGTTCAATAGTTGATTACACCGATAGAAATACTTGTCTATTATTTGGTGATGCAGCTTCTGCTGTGCTTCTGCAACCTACGGAGGATCTAAATTATGGTATTAAAGATTCACTTTTACATTGTGATGGAAGTGGAAAAGATTCTCTTTACATGAAAGGGGGAGGAAGTCTTAATCCATCTTCTCATGAAACTGTTGATAAAAAATATCATTCTATTGTTCAAGATGGCAAAGCTGTTTTCAAAGTAGCAGTTAAAGGTATGGCAGATATTTCTGTTGAGATAATGGAAAAAAATAATTTAACAGCAGATGATATTGCTTATTTAGTACCGCATCAAGCTAATTTAAGAATTATTGATGCTACTTCTAAAAGGATGGGACTTGCAGATGGGAAAACAATTATAAATATTGATAAATATGGAAATACTACTGCTGCAACAATTCCATTATGCTTAACAGAATATTATAGAGATAAAAAAATCAAAAAAGGCGATAATTTAATTTTAGCCGCTTTTGGTGCAGGATTTACATGGGGATCAATATATTTAACATGGGGAATTGACTAGTGAATAAACGAGCTTTTATATTTCCGGGACAAGGTGCTCAATATGTTGGTATGGCTAAGGATATTTATGAAAATTCTTCTAAGGCAAAAGAATTAGTTGAAGCTGCCGAAGACAGAATAAAATTTAAAATATCCAAAGTAATGTTTGAAGGTCCGATTGAAGAATTAAAACAAACAAGTATTACTCAACCAGCAATATTTTTGCACGGAGTGCTTTTACTAAATGAATTAGGAGAGTTTAATATTGATGCTAGTGCAGGACATTCGTTGGGTGAATATACTGCTCTTGTTGCAAATAAAGTGTTACAACCATTAGATGCTTTTGCTCTTGTACGAAAAAGAGGCGAGGCAATGCTTTTTGCCGGAGAAAAAAATCCGGGAACAATGGCAGCTGTAATTGGTATGAATGATGAAATCCTTGTAGATATTTGTAAAACTGCTTCAGAAATTGGTGTAGTTCAATGTGCAAATTTTAATTCACCCGGACAAATTGTTATTTCCGGCTCGATAGATGGTGTGAAAAAGGCAATGTTATTAGCTAAAGAAGCCGGGGCTAAAATTGTTAAAGAACTTGTGGTAAGTGGAGCATTTCATTCACCATTAATGGAACCGGCAATTGAAAGATTAAGTGAAAGCCTTGCGAATACACAATTTGCAAATACTGAAATTCCGGTCTATGCAAATGTTACTGCTAAACCGACTACAAATTCTGATGAAATAAAATCTTTATTATTGAAGCAATTAACTGCTCCTGTAAAATGGGAAGAATCTATGAAGAATATGATTAGTGATGGAATACATGAATTTGTTGAACTTGGTCCGGGTAAGGTTTTACAAGGATTAGCGAAAAGAATTAATAGAGAAGTAAAAGTAATTGGTATTGAAAAATATGATGATTTGGAAAAAATAGCTTAGATTTTTTATAAAATTAGCAAGTGGAATAAAAAAAAAATAAGTATTATATTCAAAAAACAAAATTTGACAAACATAAAAAAAATGGAAAATTTTTAAATGAATAAACGAAATAAAAGAGCTATTGTTACTGGTGGATCAAGAGGAATTGGAAAAGCTATTTTGAAAGAATTAGCAGAACAACATTGTAATGGAGTATTATTTTCAGATATAGCGTTTATTGATGATAATGCTGACGCATGTGCAGAAGAAATTAAAAATGAAATAGGAATTGATGATATTAAAGTTTTCGCTTTTAAGGCAGATGCTTCTTCATTTGAAGATGCACAAGCCACAATTGATGAAGCCATTGAAAAATTAGGCGGAGTTGATATTTTAATAAATAATGCTGGAATAACTCGCGATAACTTATTATTAAGAATGGAAGAAAAAGATTTTGATAGTGTAATTAACGTAAACCTTAAGAGTGTTTACAATTATACTAAAGCTGTTATAAAGCCAATGATTAAGCAAAAATATGGAAGAATAGTGAATGTAGCTTCAGTTGTTGGTTTAATTGGAAATGCAGGACAAGCAAACTATTCCGCTTCCAAAGCTGGTGTTATTGGATTTACTAAATCTATGGCAAAAGAATTAGCCTCAAGAAATATTACAGTTAATGCTGTTGCACCAGGTTTTATAGAAACTGAAATGACAGCAAAACTAAATGATACACAAAGAGAAGCACTTGCTAAAAATATTCCAATGGGTAGACTAGGTAGCCCGGAAGATGTTGCAAAAGCAGTTAGCTTTTTGTGTAGTGAAAACGCAAATTATATTACAGGACAAGTTATTACCGTTGATGGCGGTATGGTAATGTAGAACATTTTCTAATATAAAAAACAGAAGGAGATAAAAATGGATGTTGAAGCAAAAGTAAAAGAAATAATTATTGACAAATTAGGTGTTGAAGAATCTCAAATTACGCCGGAAGCTTCTTTTACAAACGATTTAGGTGCTGATTCTTTAGATATAGTTGAATTAGTAATGGGTTTTGAATCTGAATTTGATATTTCTATTCCGGATGAAGAAGCTGAAAAAATCGGAACAGTTGGTGCAGCAATTACTTTATTAAAAGAAAAAGTTACTGGTTAATTTAAAATAAATTATACTTTTTAATTGTTCCGCACATGCTTTAATGTTGCATGTAGCGGAACTTTATTAATTGTACTTATTATCTTTATAGAATCATAGGGTATGTAATGAATAAAAGACGTGTTGTTATAACAGGGCTTGGTGCTTTAACACCAATAGGAAATTCCACAAAAGATTATTGGGAAGGATTATTAGCCGGTAAATGTGGTGCCGCACCAATAACTTATTTTGATACAACAAACTTTGCCACAAAATTTGCTTGTGAGCTAAAAGGTTTTAATGCCTCTGAATATATAGATGTAAAGGCATTGAAAAGAATGGATCCTTTTACTCATTATGCTTTAGCAACAGCAAAAATGGCAATGGAAGATTCCAAATTAAATCTTGAAGAAGTTGATTTAGAAAGATTTGGAGTAGTTTACGGAAGTGGAATTGGAGGAATGAATACTTGGGAAGAACAGCATAGTAGTTATTTAAAAGGTGGACCAAGAAGAATTAGTCCGTTTTTTATCCCTATGATGATATCGGATATTGCAGCAGGACATATTTCTATAAAGTATGGATTGCAAGGTCCTAATTATGCTACAACATCGGCTTGTGCTACTTCTTCGCATGCAATTGCAGATGCATTTATATTAGTTCAAAGAGGTTCGGCAGATTTAATGATTTCCGGTGGTTCGGAAGCTGCTATAACTGCTATGTCAATTGGTGGATTTAATTCTGCTAGAGCTATTTCTACTTGGAATGATAAATATGAAATTGCATCTAGACCGTTTGATAAAGATAGAAATGGATTTGTTATGGGTGAAGGTTCAGGAACAATAGTTCTTGAAGAATATGAACATGCAAAAAAACGAGGTGCACATATTTACGCAGAAATGTTAGGTGTTGGTTTAACCGGAGATGCTTATCATATTACTGCTCCGGCTCCGGAAGGTGCTGGTGCATTTAGATCTATGAGAGAAGCTGTAAAAGATGCCGGTATTGAATTAGAAGATGTCGATTATATAAATGCACATGGAACTTCTACTGAATTAAATGATAAAAACGAATCGATGGCAATTAAAAAGCTTTTTGGTAAACATGCTTATGAATTGTCTGTTAGTTCAACAAAATCTATGACTGGCCATTTATTGGGTGCTGCCGGTGCTATTGAAAGCATTGCTACAGTTTTAGCATTGGAAAATAGTATTGTTCCACCAACAATAAATCTTGATGAACCAAGTCCTGAATGTGATTTGGATTATACGCCCAAAACTCCTAAAGAAAAAAATATTAAATATGCATTATCAAATACATTTGGATTTGGTGGACATAATGCATCATTATTATTCAAAAAATATGAAGGTTAGTTCTTGATTAAAAAATTATTCTTTTTTTTTAAGAATCGTAAGCAAAATAGTTCTTTCGATTATGATGTAAAGAAGAAGAAGGATTTATTAAGAAAAATTGAAGAATTAGTGGGTGTAAAACCGAAAGAAGAAAACTATTTTCTTAAGGCTTTTACACACCGCTCTTTTCTAGAAAAATCTTCTTACCCTCTAAAATCAAATGAAAGATTGGAATTTCTTGGAGATTCAGTTCTCGGAGAAATAGTAGCAGAGTATCTCTTTGAAAAATATCCTGATGAAGAAGAGGGATTTTTAACAAAAACAAGATCACATTTAGTAAATAAGCAATCCTTAAAAAAAATAGCATTCTCATTAAATCTTCAAGATTTGTTGTTTTTTAATGATAGGTATTTAATCCAAGATGAAAAAAAATTGTCTAACATTGTTGCTGATTGCCTTGAAGCAGTAATTGGTGCAATTTATTTAGATATGGGGCATAAAGTAGCTAAAAATTTTGTAATTAAATATGTTATTACTCCTTTGGTTGTTACGGGTGATATAAATAATGATAATAATTACAAAGGACAATTATTGGAATTTGCACATGCCAATAAATTAGCACAACCGAAATATAATATAATTGATCAGTCAGGTCCTCAACATGATAAGATTTATACAATTGAGGTTATTGTAAATGATGAAATTAAAGGTATTGGAAAAGGATCTAATAAAAAAATTGCTGAACAAAATGCCGCTAAAAAAGCATTAAGTAATCAAAATCAAAACTAAAAGTCTTTATTGATTTAATCATCATTTGTATCTTTATTTTTAGTGAACTATTTCTACAATTATTTGCCTTTCTAAATACTCATTTTTATTAGAGTTAATGCTTTAGTTTAACTCACAAAATTAATTGTAAATGAATTACTATAATTCTTTTTGATATTTCCGTGAGAATTGTAGAAAAGAATAGGGGGCGAAAAACTCAAATTTCTATTTTTTTTACATTCAAATGATTATTTTAATTACCTAAAAAGGTAATAAATAACATTGCTTATCTCTTGTTATTTAAACAAAAAAGTTGTTTTTTTCTAAACAAGGTTTGTATTACATTTAAGAAATTATTAAAACAGAAGATAAATTTTTATGCTGAACGAATAAAATTTCAAATTAATATAGGAAGATTCATTATGAAAAAAATATTAATCTTGATTATAATAGGATTTACAATTTTTAGTTGTAATTCTGATGATAGCATTGTTCAATCGATAAATATTCAATAAAAATCAACCAAGAAAAAGTTTCAATTTCACTTATTGAAAAGAATTTTACAACTTCATTATACAATAAAACTTTTAGAACACCTGAGAATTCATTTGCCTATGTTTGTGGAAC
>PDWI01000688.1_pt1 | contig 54614 bp, 51 predicted proteins | sample 1430891 | NCBI WGS metagenome assembly PDWI01 (sample SAMN01162508, study PRJNA174530) | Oral metagenome, whole genome shotgun sequencing project. | biome: Marine environment; feature: Marine mammal; material: Swab sample of the gingival sulcus; isolation source: swab sample of gingival sulcus... | reverse complement strand
TAAACCTAAGCATTTTAAGACTATTGTTTACTTGCTCACTGGCAAATTGGATTTGAGGATCATTAATCCATTTTTACCCACTTGAATTTCAGAAGAGCCGTTAATTTTTTCAGTGACGGCATCTACCGTAAACTCCGAATCACCGGATCTTCTTCCGAACTTAACGGCCGGAAGGGCATTAACACTCAGCCTCATAACGATATTCTCAACGGCATCATGCTGAAAACCGGAGACAAGGATCTGACCTTTTACTGACTTGGTCTTGTCATATTCCTCATTGAGTCTTTCAAGAATTGCTGTAATTACTGTTGTTTTTCCTGTTCCCGGCGGTCCTTGAATAAGCGCAATATCCGGGGTGTTTAATGCGACGTCGATAGCCTCTATCTGCTTAAGAGTTGGATCATGCTTAAAAATTTTCTTTTTTACAAAGGGCGTTAAAGGCTTTAATTTGGTGACGCGCTGTATGTCTGGGATCGTGCCGCCCTCTTCAATCAGCGGCCCGAGAAGCGGGTTGGCACAGCGCCCTTCCAGAATGGCTGAACGTGCTTGCATTCGTCTTTCAATCTGAATCCTGTCGCCATTGATGGATAGAATCAAAAACATTCCTGCTGCTGGAATGTGGGATAATGTCAATAATGTCAACTCAATGCTTCTTGATGACAACGAAATTATTCGCTCACAGCTCCTCTCTTGACCCTTATTTTTTTGTTTTGCTAAAGATTTTTCCGCTTTCCGCTCAACCGAAGTTAAGTTATCCCGACTATTTTCGTTTCGTTTATTATTATCAGACTTTGCTTTAATTTCTTTTTCCAGATCCTCGCTGTAGGCTTCCCATGTGAGGTCCGGATTCTTGAGGTATGAGGGTTCCTCGGAAGTAATCTCAATCTCATCATTTTCAGTAAGCTGATCTGGAATAGACGGCACAAAGAATTTCACTCCTTTTACTGTCTTTTCAGGTTTGCCATTATAATCTATTCTGCCAATAGCTCTGGCTCGTTTCAGCAGCATTTCACCTTCAATAACGCCGTACTCGTCCCACTGTTTGAGATAGCTGTCAGACTTCTGAGTCAATCGAGCCATCTCACCAGCATTAATTGCCGAAATTTTTTTCGGCAAAGATGTGAATCTAACTTCTCCACGGGCCAGACGTACTGCTCCATCTTTATTTCTGGTGGCTCGGAATACGATTTTTGAAGCGAAAAAGATGTCTTCAAATCGTGATAATTGTTTTTTCTCTACAGGAACTGTCAACCTGTCTCCCCGAATAGAAAAAGCACGATATTCTTCTGCAATGGGATGGTTTGTCTCATCTTCATCACCTTCAGAATCAAAATCGATATCTGAGGACTTTCCTGCAAGCATCACAAAGAAGGTTTTATCGCCAACTCTTAGAGAACATTTTTCCGAAAGCAATTTTCCCAGCTCTTCAATACCATTAAAGTGAATATCATTTCTTTTAGCCGTTGATTCTATGTACTCATCAATACCGATCTCCACGTCGCCAATTTCAACAATTTCACCATTGAAAAAGATGATTTTAACAAGCGCACTGCCATCCCTGGTAACCTGCATTACCTCGGCAAGGTGCGCACAGCCTCTTTTTAAATGGAAATTCAGATCTTTTCCAGCCGAAGCATCCCGGAGCACCACGTTCCATTGCTGGCCATAAATTCTTAATATATATGATCCTCCGACACCACTAGGCTCAATATTCCCAATTCCCTCTCCCAAAGTCTCTCCAGACAGCTCCGGTTTCATCCATAAGTCAAAGATGATTTCAGCATTGATATCTTTCAGCCTCATTTGTCACCTCCGCTGATCATGCATTTAACCAACCGGGAACTATTCGAATCTGCGAACATCCAGAACTGAACATTCGGCGTTATCCGATCTATTTTCATCTGTGAATAGAGCTTCTGAAAACCACTTTGCTCGTGACTGTCAGCAGCAATGAATAAATCGGCTTTTCCGTGGTCTGACTTTTTAATGAGAATGCCATTATCTTTTAAAGATATGAGCACCTCTGCTGTATCCGAATCAAGCATTGTAAATTCATCAAAAACTCGCCTCGGTATCATCAGCTGGAAGCCTTGCGAGATCTCACGCACATATCGCCAGGATGGTGATTGTAAAGGATTGTCAGCTCCATTCCATCGATAAGACTCCAAAATGAGCACCTGCTGCCTCCGCGTTTTACAATAAGGACAATGGTGCTCCTCTGTTTCCGGGTGAATGAAATCATAGTAATAGTTCATTGAGCAGCCCGGGCATGTGACGGTCATATCCGCGGCCTGGGCGAGAGCTTCAGGCCAGTGATAGATGGTCGGCCGTAACCATGGTGATGTTCTTCCCGAGCCGAATGTGGCCTCAAATAAAGTGATCAGTTTCTCTGTAAGGAGAAGGAATCTGGGCAGACCGCTGTCGGACGAGTTTGAATCGTCATTCTGGTCATCAACCCAAGGGAACAGTCCGGCATAGGCCTTATCTTCAATATCCTCACCATCATTTTCTTCATCAGCCCAGTCGCCTCCATCCACCTTTTTCCCGACAAAGGGGTGGATCAATGAAAGCAGGTAGAAAGCCACCACTGCAAACGCATGACAATCGCTTGAAGGTCTGCCACCGTCTTTGCCCTGCACGAGCTCAGGGGCTCCGTATTTTGGTGTGTAAACAACACTTCCGCCTGAGGTGATTTCAAAGCGAATATTGTCGGCATCAATCAACCAGACGGATGAATCATCAAGTCCTTCTGAAATAAAGATATTATTGGGAGAGATGTCGCCATAGACCATGCCGTTTCCGTGAAGACGCGCCAGCAAAGACGCGCACTTGTAGAGGGCATGAAGCCTGCGCCTTAGCCCTCCAGTTTTGTAGTAATGGACAATCTTTTTAGCTTCGTTCTCCGGCATTGCCGAAAGCCATGCCGGGATATCGTCGGGACCAATTTTTTCTGCGGACTTGCCATCGAGCCAGAAATGACTGAATGGAACCATTTCACTCAAAAGCTGCATCACATAACCGGCATTATTTTGAAGCAAAGCTGCCGGTACGGATATATTCAGGTTCTCTTGCAGAGGCAGGAGCCGGACTCGCTTAAAACGCTTTGAATACCGTTTCACCGACTCCTCATCGGTAATAGGGTTTCCGCTTTCATCTGTAACAAGCTTGATCGCAAGATCAGGATCACTGGTACGAAAAACAACGCCTTGGCCACCTTTACCGAGCACCTTGTCCTGAATGTGTACATTCTGATATTCATCCACATACTTGTTGAGCTTTTGGCTCATTGGGAACCTCCTTTCTTAAACAAACAGGCAATCGTCTTGTCGTCGGAATGTCCCGGTACCGGCCATTCATTGAGCCAGCGTTTAATATCCTTCCTTCTTTCTTTCGGCTTCAGCTTTATATAAGTGGAATAGAATTCCCGGGCAAAGTTTATCTGCTTCTCAGGGAGCAGGTCGTCGCATATACCATCCGTACATAGCACAATTGCATTGCATGTCGCGCTTTCAATCGTCGCGGTCTCCCACTGTTCAGGTTTGAACTCCTGCTGAAGGCTGTTTGTATAATTTGAAAAGGAATCCTGTTTGCTATCTCTGAGGATACGGTGGTTTTCTTCAGTTTTTCCAAGGGTGACAATCATTCCATCACCGAGGCGACCAAGAGTGATAAGTCCCTCGATCTGGATAGCAAACAGGCATGTGGCCGAACAGTCAGATGAAGAATACGGGGCTATTTTTACAAGCCAGTTGGCATGAATGAGCCTCAGAATATCAACTATGCTGGCGTCAGGGTTATTCTGGAAGCTCTTGGCTGTCTCAAAAACTGCAAGACAGGCAGCTTTTGAACCGTGATCTGAATGTACCTTGCTGCCCAGTCCGTCTGATACAACAACGACATTTCCCCATTTATACCGACGTGCCATCCATGAATCTTGATTGGGAACTCCTTTCTTTAAATGCAAAGGACCAATTTCTGTTTCCCCCCAATACCCCCACTTTCTCTTTCCCGAAAACTTGTTAATAAAAAAACGGACAATATTTGCCCAACTACGCATCCCAATCCTCCTCTGAACCTCCTGTTCCAGCCGGTTCGGAGTGCAGAATCTGAGCCGTAGAAACCGGTGTGGCAAACGTTTTATCATAACCAAAGATTGAGCTGTCAATAGCTGAAGCTATATTCTCCGAAAGATAAACAGTATGGTTTGTGGAAATTTTTTTTAATTTCAATAGGTCAGCGTCAGTTCCGACAGCGACAGTTCTAATCAAGATATGCAAGCCATTTTTCCACTGTATAAACCTATCAATGGCATCCAGGCTAAAAAAACCGTCAGACAGAAGGAGAATTCTTGCTGCCCCGGTATCCTTTAGATGCTGAGAAAGGAAATTAGAAAGGTCATCCAGGTTTGAGGAGCCTTCAGTGTTGAAGGTAGGAATATCCCCGTCGCTTTGAATCGTGATCTCAGAAATATCCTGTACCCACCGATAAAAACGGATGTCTAAATCCGCATACTTTTCCTGATCAATGCTCCGCAGTTGAGCAGCGAAACGACATAAATTTCGCTGGAGATGGATTTTTCCCATCTCATTCATACTACCGGAAACATCAACAATGAAGTAGAGGGTTTCTTTCATAGATGGCGCGCTCCGGTTTTAAGTATTTCTTCCAGTTGCTTAAACAGGTCTCTATCCGATACTGACTGGAGATTTTTTGATTCGTTGATTTTCTTTCTTACAACTTTGCTTTTGGGGGAGAAGCATGACGCTAAAATACCCCTCCCTTCAATTCCGCCAAAATAGCGGACGATATTCTGGAGCTTCATGACATGATCGCTGATTACATTGCCGGCCTTGCATTCGATGACATAGAGACGTCGTCCATCCGTGAAGGTGATATCAAGCTCCTGATAAGTATTCCCAAACAGGTTGGTCAGCTGCGCGTTTAAGCTTGATGGACTCCTAACATCATTATTTTTTTTGAGTGCAATTTCAAGACCGATACGCATATCCTTGATCAAACCGCTGTCAACAAAGGCCTGAAGCTTCCTGAAGGTGTATTCTTCAAACCATTTGCCACAGAGATATTGGGCAAAATCCGGCCACGCCTCGAACTCAAAGTGTTTAGAGCCGATACTTATCTTCGCACTTTTATCCCTGGAGAGCTTTGCGTAGATGTTCCCCTTGTCTAGTTCAAACGGTTGAAAGCTATCGTTGTAACGGATTAGGTCTTTATAGAGCAGAGAGATTTTAGAACGCGCCCGCCAGAGCTCATCGGTCAGACTTTGCCGCTTAGGAGATTCAATTCCGGGGATATCAGCCCAATGACCAGCTTTCGAGATAAACAGATTATTGCCGTTAAGCTTGATAAAGGTTTCTACCGATGGAATCAGCTTTGTTTTAACGGTCTTAAAGTCATTGAGAAAAACCACCTGATTATTGCGGCCGTTGAAATAGAATGGTGTTGCATTCACCTTGCGACAGGCGGCAAGAGCTCCGGCATACATCAACTTGGTTCCACCCGTCAAGTTGAAGCCAACCTTTGCATCAGCATCCATTTTCGCAATCAGCTCAAGAATTGTGGATCGAACATTTTCAGGGTCATACGGGTCCACTGCAATTTCACCATATTCAGCATCTCCAAGAAACTGTTTCATGACATCGGCAGGGAACTGTGCGGAGTTCACAAAGATATGCTTCCTGCTTGAAAACTGAATGACGCCAAGTAGGCTCGGAATCCGCTGTTCGCCGAACAGGTGAAAAATGGCATCATACTTATCAGATTCCGTATTGGTTGTTCGAACCTGTTTTCCGTGCCATTCCAGCCACTCGTTCGGCAGAACGATCCTTTCAGGAGGTCTTCCGGGCTGAGAAGATGCGATAAGACGTTTTTTCAGATTCGGATGCCTCAGGGCAGCAAAAGCCCAGACAAAAGCCATAACCGGAGTACCCGGACTCAGGTAGAGCGTAACGAGCTTTTCACCCTCAGATGCGGCAACAGCATTCAGAGATTCGATTGCAGTCTCATAGATGCCCTCCGTATCATTGAGATGTGCCAGCTTCACAGATTTAAAACACACTTCGACCTTTTTTCCGGCACCTTGAAGTTTCTGTTCAAGCCATTGGTTGAAATGCCGGTGTGCTTCAGGTGTATTTGAAATCAGGTCAATCAATCGTCTTTCAGTGGTAAGGTCAGGTAAGCTTTCAATCTTTTTTCTTTTTTTCTGAAACTCATCTCTGTTTCCTTTTTTATCGACATTGGTATAACCAAGAAGAAGCACATTTGAATAGTCTTCATCCAACAATGCACCCAGGACAGGACCTTCTGTCTGCTCCAAACCAAGCGATGCTCTCAAATCTGTTATCCCATACCATGTCATTAAATATTTCTTCATAAAATTTCCATTTCCTTTATGGGCAGAAACAACCGGCCTACTTTTCTAATGATCAGCAAAGACCGTGTAAAAGACTGCGATCATCGGGATTACCAATTACCTGTGACATATCTTAAAATTTTTACCAGTAACCGTCATCGTCGGACGAAGCGGCCGCATTTCCGGCTGTAGCTGACTTAATGCTGCCACCCTCCAGCATAATCTCCGATGGAGCCGGTACCACGTTCGGGTTCTTTGATTGGGTACGCATGGTCACCGACATGGTCACACGCTGGAAAAACTCATGGAGCTGCCCGGCGTTTTCCGCATAAAAAAGATCATGGGGGGTGCCCTCAATAAAACGCTTCAAAATCACCTCATCCGCATCATGTCCAATAGCCATTGCCATGCGGTCACATTTGGACGAGCGTCCTTCGGAGATAAATTCCTTCAGCGGCCTTTCCCAGTTATCATTAGGCTGTCCATCAGAAACAAGAACGATCGTCGGACGATAGGCACGTGATGGCACAACTTCTTTATCTTCAATTTGCTTTTTTGCTAGGTTCAGGGCTGCACCTAAAGCTGTTTCACCGGAAGCACTCATATTAGTCCATTCGACATCAGAAGCTTTCGTTGGTTTAAGATGCACACAGGCGTCGTCTCCAAATGTGATGACGGAGATTAAAAATTCTGTTTCCATCTTTTCTTCTTCTTTAAATGAATCTATCATTTTTTTTACCGCATCATTCAACACCTGTGTTTTTGTGGTTCCTCCCTCAACAAACTCAACCTCCTGTCCATCAATAAATGCAGTTTTACCTGTTCTGCGAGTGTTTTCTGGATCAATCACAATATCCATTGAACCACTCACATCCAGCAAGAGAAATACAGGAAATGGTTTCGGCTTTACTGTCACAAATTTTTTGGGATCAAACATAGAGCATCCTCCTGAATTAATTTATTAGTTTTAGCTTTATATTTTTATTTTTTCAACTAATTATGTCTATTTCTAGATCAAATCTTAATCAACTGGTGTGTCAAACAACGGAAAAGAACACCGTTTTTAAATCGTTATCAAAATATACGTAATTACGGCCTGTACATAAAAGCAAACTGCGTTCACATTTCCTTTTTCAAATAGCTAATGTACAGCGCAATCTATCCCTTTTTATACTGGCGGTAATAGGTGAGGACCCGGTTGACATAGTTACGGGTTTCAGTGATCACTGGAATGCCGCCCTGTTTCTGAACGGCGGTGGGACCGGCATTATAAGCTGCCAGGGCAAGGTTGACATCCTGTTCAAAAATATTAAGGAGTTTTCTGAAATACCTGGTACCCCCTTCAATATTTTCCCGAGGGTTAAAGGGGTTTTCTATCCGCAGTTCAGCTGCTGTTGCAGGCATTAACTGCATCAGCCCCTGGGCTCCTTTTTTTGAAACTGCCTGGGGATTAAAGCCGGATTCAACACGGATAATGGCACGAATAAGGTGTGGATCGATGCCATAACGCACTCCAAAATATCGTATATCTCTATCATACCGTCTGGAAAGCCGGGTATAATCTATACTGTCTGTGCCCGTTATGCCAGCAGACCTTCCCCCCAGATTAAGAGGAATGCAGTATTCCGACACCAGGGTATCGGTGAAAATAATGTTGCCATCAGGCTGGACACAGCGGTAAAAATCCGCATCGGCCGCCACAGGCAGAAATATCAGCAGCAGCAGGCTCAACCCTGCCACATTTTTTCCGGTACAACGCATCTGCTCTTGCGTATTATTCGGTATCTTTTTCAGGCACATATGCCTTACGACACGCATCGCTGCAAAAATAGACATCTTTGTTTTTATCTTTCAGGGTACACGCCTGTCCTTTAGGGACAAGCCGTTTACATACAGGATCTTCAACCAGCACATCCGAACTGCTCATCGTATCCGTATCTTCGTGTAGATTGTTTTTCTTGTTTCCCCTGCTTCCACGAATCAGCAGATAGCCGATATAGATAAGGATGGCAAGTATTACCAGTCTTACAGGACTCATTATAGCACCTTCAATCAGGGATTTGAAATTTGTTTTTCCCTTTTTGCCAGCTTCCTCTCTCAATCCGCTGCATTGCAACTTCTCCTGCTGCCATCTGCTGCACAAGCCTGTCACGTTTCTCCATGATGCTCATTTGATCTTCAGGGTCCTGAAAATCACCTGCAATTTCAGCAAGCGGCTCAAGCACAAAAAGTCTGGTGCCAAGAAGAGGATGGGGCAGAGTAAGTCTCTTCTGGTTCAGACATACCGTATCATAATAGAGCAGATCAAGATCAAGTGTACGATCCTGATATTCCAGCACCTCAGGATCCCGCGTTCTGCCAAAATGTTTTTCAATGGCGAGTAACTGGTCGAGCAGTGCCGATGGAGCAAGTTTTGTGACAAGACATCCCGCACTATTGGTAAACCAGTTGGAACTTGTCATGCCAACAGGTGCTGAAAAATAGGGTGATGCCAGGCGTACAGGAGTAATGTTTTCAGCTGAGCTCAGCAGATCCCAGGCCTTTTTCAGGGTAGATACTCCATCACCAATATTCGAGCCAAGCCCTATGTAAGCGACATGATCAGACAAGGATCGACGTGCAGACGTTTCCACAACCAAACCCGACATTTACAGATCATCAAGTCCCAGCACATCAAACATCGAGTACATACCGGGTTGTTTATCGACAATCCAGGCAGCTGCTGTCGCGGCACCTTTGGCAAAATGATCCCTGCTGTGCGCTCTGTGAGCAAGTTCAATACGCTCGCCTGGCCCTGCGAAATAGACCGTATGTTCGCCTACAATATCAGCGGCCCGAATACTCTGGATACCGATCTCCCGAGATTTTCGTTCGCCGATAATGCCATTGCGCTCAAAAACGCCGACATCTGCCAGCTTCTCACCCACACCTTCTGCCGCCAGCTCGCCCAGTTTCAGGGCAGTACCACTGGGTGCATCTTTCTTCCTGTTATGATGCGCCTCAACGATCTCAATATCATAATCACTCCCCAAAATGGCCGCAGTTTTTTTCACCAGTTTGAACAGGACATTCACACAGATAGACATATTGGGTGCCTGCACACAGGGGAAAGATACTGCAAGGGATTTCAGTTCAGCAAGTTCCTGGTCAGAAAAGCCTGTGGTACCGATGACCATTGGCTTCTTCCTGTCAGCAGCCAGTCTTGCAAATGCCATGCTAGCCTCATGGAAGGTGAAATCTATGATCACATCTCCCTTGTCAATCACTGCAGCAAGACCTTCTTCGATTATAACACCATTGCTGCCAAGCCCTGCTATTTCACCGGCATCCTTGCCAATAGCAGGATTTCCTGCTGCCTCAAAGCCCGCTGAATACACAAGTCCCGGGTGAGCATCGACCATGGCGGCTATCCTCTGTCCCATACGTCCAGCTGCTCCTGCAATTATACATCGTATCATGATTTTACCCTTTAGTCTTAATACCCCGCCATACCATCTTTTCCGGCTATAGCAGTGCTAAAGCACGCAGCTCTTTCTGCAATAGCTCAACCGTGACATCTTCACAGGCTGTAATGGGAAGCCTGGCAACACCATCAGCTATTTTCCCCATCATCTCAAGCGCCTTTTTGGCCGGTGCAGGGCTGGGGTTACGAAACATCAACTTCATCAATGGATAGAGCTTGTAGTGCAAGGCTTTCGCCTGAGCAAGATCACCCTCAAGGGACGCAGACATAAGCTGAGCCATCAATTTGGGAGCAGGATTTGAAACAACTGAAATAACGCCGTGGCCACCCAGAAAAATAGTAGGCATCGAGGTAAAATCATCGCCTGAGAAAACGATGAAATCATCAGGACAGTATCTGATAACATCACTGATCTGTTCAAGGCTGCCACAAGCCTCCTTGATACCTATGATGTTGTCTATCTCAGCCAGTCTTGCCACCGTTTCAGGGAGAATATTCACCACCGTACGCCCTGGCACATTATAGAGAAACAAGGGGATATCCACCGTCTCGGTTATTGTCTTAAAATGCTGGTAGATACCCTCCTGACTGGGTTTGTTGTAATAGGGGGCAACAGAGAGCACCGCATCGGCACCGGAAGCCTTGGCACTCTCGGTAAACTCAATAGCCTCGAGGGTGTTGTTCGCACCGGTGCCAGCAATCACGGGGACCCTGCCATCCACGGTTTTCACGGCAATCTCAATGGCCCGTTTATGTTCATCGAATCCCAGAGTAGCCGACTCACCGGTTGTACCACAGGGTACAAGCCCGTCAATACCTTCATCAATCTGATAATTTATCAAATCGACAAACCCCTGTTCATCCACCCTGCCATCACGAAAAGGGGTGACAAGTGCTGTAAATGCTCCTTTGTAATTCAACATAACGTCTCGCTCCTTACCGAGTTTCCAACAAACAGCTATAGAAGTGATTCTGCTGTAAATTCACCAGTATATATTTTACGGGCAGGTCCTTTCAGATAGACATTGTCAAAGAACCGGCCACCCTGCACTTCTTCGTTTACGTTAAAGGCCACCTGCAATCTATCACCACCTGAGGTTATTACATCAACAGGAGATGAAATTTTTTTCTGGACAGCAGCAACAAGAGCAGAAGCCACAGCCCCCGTTCCGCATGCTCTGGTTTCATCTTCGACACCACGCTCATAGGTGCGGACATGAAGCGCACCATCTGCAAGGAACCTGACAAAATTGACATTAGTTCCATGGGGTGCAAACTGCTCGTGAAAACGGATATCCCTGCCCCATCGCACCACATCGACATCTTCATCAGGGGTAAAGAGAACAGCATGAGGCACTCCTGTATTGACAAAGAAAAGCTCATGAGGAACACCATCAAGCTGGACAATCAACCCTTGCCGATAATCACCAGGAGGACTGAGTCCTACCTGAACCTCACCTTCATCAAACACCTGGGCATCAATAATGCCAGCCAGGGTCTCAAAACACATCCTGCTCCTGGAGACAATATCGTTTTCGTAGGCGAACCTGGCCACACAGCGGGCACCATTCCCGCACATTTCAGCAACAGAGCCATCGGAATTATAAAACCGCCACTTGAAATCCGCCTGCTCGGAATCCTCAACAAAAATCACACCATCAGCACCGGCTGAGAACATCCTCCGACACACACCGCGGGTAAAGTCAGCCTGATGCTCAATTGCGACGCGGGAACCGCGATTATCGATGAGGATAAAATCATTGCCGGTTCCGCTCATTTTGGTAAAGGCAAGAGGAAAGATATCCATCTTAATACCTTGTGGTGGCTTCATCCGAAAGCGGGCCTTCATTTCCATCTGTATCAAAAGCTGCTACAGAGTAATAGACAGCCGCACCTTCCTGCACATCATCGTCAACAAAAAGGGTTTGTGTGGCTTTCGCTTGGCCAATTACAACCGGTTTTTTCTCACCTTCACTTCTTCTGTACACCTTGTATCCGGCAAGATCAGAAGCAGTCGATGCGTCCCAGAATAATCTGTAATTACTCGTTGATGCAACAACGGTCAGTCCCGTGATTTTCTTTGGTGGAATACTATCAACTACCCGCGCGGAAACCATATCGCTCACTCCACCCGGGATCATTTCATTCTCAAACAATGTTGCACTTTGTACCTTGTAGTAGTACGTGGCACCCTGGCGCACCTTCGTGTCGGTATAGGTGCCAGTGGCATTAACACCGTCTATTTTTTTAAAGTCCTTCCCGTTTGTACTCTTCAACAGCTGATAGACAACCGGCAGTGTCACAGGCTTCCCATCAACCCGTTTTGTCACAGCATTCCAGCTCAGAACCACCGAGCTATCCTTACTGACAACCTTCAATCCACCTGGAGCGGCAGCAGCTACGTTAAAAACGAAGCTGACAATATTTGAGTCAGCACTGGCTGCCAGCCTGCTGGTTCTGGCTTGTACCTTGAAAAAATATTTATGACCGGTACGCAGCATGTCTGAAAAATGTGTGCCCCTTGTACCTGTTTTTTCATCTATTACTCCGCCGTCAATACTCTGCGGCGCTGTAAAGGGAATAGGACAGGTGGGGCAGTAATCAGCGACAGGAACCTCTGCCCTGAACACGTCAAAACTCATGATTTCCTCGAGATCTTTACCATTTACCGCCTCATGGGGATAGCTCCAGTTCAAGGTAACACCATCACCTTCTATCGTATAGGTGAGATCGTCAATGGCTTTGGGCACCACAGTTTGCGGTGGTACCGGATCTGTCTTGTAACCGCAGCCAGCTGTTACCAGAAGAGCTCCCGCGAGCAACAAAGATGCAACCTGACTAAAATGTTGTCTTTTCATGTGTCAATTCCTAAAAGTTGTTCAGCTTTTTTCAACGCTTCTTCTACTCGTTTCAGCCCCGTTCCTCCCGTGGAAACACGACTGTTTACAGAACCTTCCACGGTGAGGATATCATAGACATCATTACCAATTTCTGTGGAAAACTCCTGTAATTCTTCGATCTTTAAATCGGCAAGTTCACATTTTTTGGCAATACAGGCTGCAACAGCACGTCCCACTATGCCGTGCGCTTCACGAAAAGGCACGTTCTTCATCACCAGATAGTCGGCAAGATCCGTTGCGGTTATAAACCCGCTGTCAGTGGCACTGCGCATCACATCAGTATTGAATGCCAGATTATCAAGCAATTCGGCCATAATGGCCAGAGATGCTGAAACCGTATCAATGGCATCAAATACAGGTTCCTTGTCCTCCTGCATATCTCTATTATAGGTGAGCGGCAGTCCCTTCATCATGGTATGCAGAGCCATCAATGCTCCGACCACCCGGCCGCTTTTCCCCCGAATAAGCTCTGGGATATCCGGGTTTTTCTTCTGGGGCATAATGGAAGAACCAGTGCAAAAACCATCTGAGATCACCACAAAATTGAATTCCTGACTAGACCAGACCACCAACTCTTCAGAAATTCTCGACAGATGGTTTTGTATGAGCGCCAGACAGCTGACGAACTCTATGGCAAAATCCCTGTCGGCAGAGGTGTCCATGGAATTTGCGGTCACCTGGGAAAAGCCAAGATCACGGGCAACCTGCTCACGGACAATGGGTAACCCTGTTCCGGCAAGTGCTGCTGCGCCAAGAGGTGAGATATCCATACGTTTTTTACAGTCGAATACCCGCTCTTTATCACGCTTGAACATCTCAAAATAGGCCAGCATATGGTGCGAGATCAATACCGGCTGGGCATGCTGCAAATGGGTATATCCAGGCATAATATTGCCAAGATACCGTCTGGCAAGCTTCACACATGCGCTCATTGCATCATCGAGCAATGCCGTGAAATAATCGCACTGATCGCGCAAATACATTTTAAAATCCAGCGCTATCTGATCGTTCCTGCTCCTGCCACTGTGCAGTTTGGCACCAGCCGGCCCTATCTTGTCGACCAGTGCTTTTTCGATATTCATGTGGACATCTTCAAGCTCTCTTCGAAACTCAAAGTTGCCATCTTCTATCTCACGCCTGATTTCATCAAGACCATTATGTATCTGTTCAAGCTCCTCAGCATTCAAAATACCTTGATCCTTGAGCATCTGCGAATGCGCCTTGCTCCCGGCTATATCATAAGTATACAGCCTGACATCGTAATCGATGGAAGCGGTAAATGCCTCGACAGATGCTGCAGTTGCATCAGCAAAACGACCGCCCCACAGTTTTTTTGACTTTGTACTTCCCACTCGTTTCCTATCCTATTTTTTCTGCAGGGCCTGAATACGCAAGCGCAGACCATTTAAACGAATAAAGCCAGTTGCATCACTTTGATCGTACACTTCATCTTCTTCAAAGGTGGCAAAGCTCTCCTGATACAGTGACTGCGTCGATTTCCTGCCGGTTGGGATACAATTTCCCTTGTACAGTTTCAACCGCACTGTTCCGTTTACTGTTTTCTGGGTTTCATCCATGGTCTTCTGTAAGAGCTCACGCTCTGGAGAGAACCAGAATCCGTTGTAAACAAGCTCGGCATACCTACCGACAAGAGAATCACGGATCTTCATAACCTCACGATCCAGGGTAATGGTTTCGAGATCACGATGTGCGCAGCGCAGCAGTGTGCCACCCGGGGTCTCATAGACACCGCGGGATTTCATACCAACGAAGCGGTTTTCCACAATATCCAACCGACCGATACCATTCGCGCCGGCCAGGGTATTCAGCTGACTGAACAAGGCGAACGGACTCATCCGTTCACCATTGATTGCCACCGGATCACCCTTTTCAAATTCCAGTTCGATAACCGTTGGTGTGTCCGGAGCATTTTCGGGTGAAAATGTCATCCGGAACATACTCTCATCAGGTGCGGCCCAGGGGTCTTCCAGAATACCGCCCTCATAACTGATATGCAGAAGATTCTCATCACAGCTGTAAGGCTTTTCCTTTGTCACCGGAACCGGAATACCATGCGATTCGGCAAACTCGACAAGTTTCTGGCGCGAATTCAGTCCCCAGGTCCGCCAGGGTGCTATAATTTTCAGCTTTGGATCAAGACCGATATAGCCAAGCTCAAAGCGTACCTGATCATTTCCTTTACCGGTAGCTCCATGGCTCACCGCATCGGCACCTTCTTCCCGGGCGATACGTACCTGTTCCCTGGCAATGATAGGCCTGGCAATAGAGGTCCCCAACAAGTATGATCCCTCATAGATGGCGTTAGCCCGAAATGCCGGGAAGATGAAATCCTTGACAAACTCTTCTTTCAAATCGGAAATAATGACCTTTTCAGCGCCTGTGGCCATTCCTTTCTCACGTACCGCATCCCAGTCTTCCTTCTGGCCAATATCGGCAGAATAGGCGATAACCGGACATTTATACTCTTCGGCCAGCCATTTCAATATAACTGAGGTATCCAGACCGCCTGAATAGGCTAACACAATTTTATCTACACTCATACCGCTTCCTTATCCGTGAAATTAGTTCCCAGCTGTTTCTTTTTTTACACTATCCTACTTTTTCCCAGTCAACAGCAGTTCAAGAATAGCCTTGTGCATATGCATCTTGTTCTCTGCCTGGTCAAAAATCACACTTTGCTCAGATTCGAGCACCTCTTCAGTCACCTCTTCTTCCCTGTGTGCCGGCAGGCAATGAAGAAAGATAGCATCCGTTGCAGCCTCATCCATCATTTTTTTATCGATTTGATACCTGCTGAAGATTCTCATGCGAGCCTGCTGCTCTTCTTCCTGACCCATTGAGGCCCAGACATCGGTGTTCACCACATCAGCACCCTGTACCGCCTCTTTTACATCACGTACCAATGTAATGGCAGAGCCTGCTTTTTCAGTGGCACGCGCCATAATATCCGCATCCGGTTCATACCCTTCAGGACAGGCCAACACAAGTTGAAAGCCGAGGATTGCCGCAGCCTGAATCCATGAATTCGCCATATTATTACCATCACCGACCCAGACGATTTTTGTTCCAGCAAGATCCGCCTTGAACTCCAGCACAGTCATCAGATCACTGAGCACCTGACAGGGATGATGCAGATCTGTCAAGGCATTGATCACAGGAACAGATGAATACCTGGCGAGCTCGGCCACCACCTCCTGGCCAAAGGTACGTACAACCATACCGTCAACATAACGGGACATGACCCTGGCCATATCTTTTAATGGTTCTGAGCGTGCCAGCTGTGTATCACGGGAAGAGAGAAAGATCACCTGACCGCCTAGTCCGTACATGGCCGATTCAAAGGAAACCCGTGTCCTTGTAGAGGGCTTTTCAAAGATGAGACCGATAGTCTTTCCAACGAGCTGGTCATGTATAACACCCTTGTTTCGTTCAGTTTTCAAGACTGCAGCACGATGGAGAAGAGCCGTCAGTTCCTCTTTTGTAAAATCTTCCAATGACTGTAAATGTCGTACCATAACCCTTCCTTTCCTATAGAAAAACAGAGCACATTCCTATGCGTATCTCTTTTGTTCAATACATATTGAGCAAACTTGAATAAATACTAGAAAAAGCCGCACTTTGCAAAGGAATTCAAACCAGCCCGGCCAGCACCAGCTTCAGCTTTTTAACTACTGTATCCATTTCTGCCCTTGTTGCAATCAGAGGCGGAGCAAAACGCAATGCGCTATTCCCTGCAAAGTTTATCAAGACCCCCACTTGCAGCATAGCCTCAACAATCTCAGCTCCTTTTGCTCTCCCCGCTTCTGTGAGCACGAGTGCCTGCAGCATTCCAACTCCCCGCACACCTTCCAGCAATTCAGGATAGGATGGAATAAGCTTCGCCAATTGATCCTGGAAATATTGGCCGCGCAGGAAAACATCATCCAAAAATCCTGGTTCCAGCATACTATCAATCACTGCAACCGCGGCGGCGGCAACAACCGGACCGCCACCAAATGTTGTGGCATGCGTGCCGGGTACCAGAGATTTTGCCACCACATCAGTGGTAAGCATGGCTCCCATTGGCAGACCATTAGCAAGTGCCTTGGCAAGGGTCATAATATCGGGAATAACTCCTGAATGTTCATAGGCAAAGAGCTTGCCGCTTCTTCCCATTCCGGTTTGTACCTCATCAAAAATAAGCAGTAAACCATGTTTATCGCAGAGCTTTCGCAGTCCTTTGAGATATTCCCTCTCAAGAGGACGAACACCGCTTTCACCCTGAACAGGTTCACACAGGATAGCGCATGTCTTTTCTGAAATCATCTTTTCGAGCGCTGCCAGATCACCGAACGGCGCATGAAGAAAACCTGCTGGAATAGGTTCAAATCCCTGATGGAATCTGGGTTGTCCCGTTGCTGCCAGTGCTGCCATGGTTCTGCCGTGGAACGAACCTTCAAGGCTGATGATCTCAAATTTTCCCGGAGCGGCATGAATTCTTGCCAGTTTGATTGCCCCTTCATTTGCCTCAGCCCCGCTGTTACAGAAGAAGACCTTGTCGGCAAAGCTGTTTGCAACCAGACGTTCAGCAAGTTCAAGCTGCGGCTTTGTATAGTAGAGGTTCGAGACATGCACCAGTTCACCAGCCTGATTCCGAATAGCTTCACTCACCTTTGGGTGGCAATGTCCCAGAGAGCAAACTGCAATACCACTTAGAAAATCGAGGTATTGCCTGCCATTCTCATCTGTAACCATACAGCCTTCTCCGGAAACCAGGGTTACAGGATACCTGCTGTAATTGCCTATAAACACGGCATCACTTCGTTTTTGTATATCGGTCATTTTCTTCACTGTACAATCTGTGTTCCCACCCCATCCCGGGTAAATATTTCGAGCAGAATAGCATGTTCCACCCGGCCATCAATGATATGTGTTTTTGCAACACCATTTGCCAGTGCTTCAGCACAGCACCGCACCTTGGGAATCATCCCTCCGGCAACTGTACCATCAGCGATTAACGACTCCAGATCACGTTTAGAAAGAGTTGTAAGTAATTCACCCTTCTTGTCCTGTACACCTGCAACATCTGTCAACAGTATCAATTTTGCAGCATGTAATTCACCAGCAATAGCACCGGCGACCAAATCGGCGTTGATGTTAAACGCCTGGCCGTCTTCGCCCACTCCAACGGGAGCAATCACCGGAATAAATTCCTCTTTTTCAAGCAGGTGCAATACCTTAGGATTTATCCGGGTAACCTGTCCCACCCTGCCAAGATCAATGAGTTCTGGAGGAGAATCTTTGGCGACAACCTTGTTCATCTGCATTTTTCTGGCACAGATCAGGTCACCGTCTCTACCGGACAGCCCCACAGCCTTGCCATCACAATGGTTAATCAAACTGACGATCTCCTTGTTGACCCTGCCCACCAGTACCATCTCCACCACATCCATGGTTTCGCCATCTGTTACCCTCATCCCCTCGATATAACTGGGTTTAATGCTCAATTTATCAAGAAAGGTGTTTATCTGCGGTCCGCCGCCATGCACAATTACAGGATGTATCCCTATCTGTTTCATCAAAATGACATCCAGGGCAAACTGTTTTTTCAAATTCTCATCAACCATGGCATGACCGCCATACTTAATCACTACCGTTTTTTTTCTGAATTCCTGCATATAGGGCAGAGACTCCACAAGCACCTTTGCCCGTTCGATGCTCTGATCCATGTGCGCATTCATAGCTGTTACGCTCCTTTTCCCTACCTGGATTTATTAAAGTTCTGTTCTGCCAACAAGCGACAGCCGGAGATGAAAAAACCAGCAAAATATGGCAGCATTCTACTTTTTCATCAAATGTAAGTAAAGCACTCTTTCCGATCCTGGAAAGACAGCTTTCCTTTACAAGGAAGAGTGAGTAAGGTATATAAGGCACGGTGAAACCAAGCGTCGAGTAAAGCTTATGACACCGGAAATCAGGAAAAAACAAGCACACTACGGAGAACCGGCATGAGACGTTTTTCATCCATTTTTCATATGTTACCTATCATCTGCTGCAGTCTGATCATATCATTTTTTACCTTTTCAACAGGCTTTGCCCAGGAGAAGCCAATCCAGATTGCTGCTGACAAGATGACCGCAGCGGAGAATTCACAACTTGTCGTATTCTCAGGAAATGTTGATGCAACCCAGGGAAACGTCAGAATTCGTACGGATACAATGACAATCCACTATGAAGATCCCAAGGATGATAAAAAGGCAGGTAAAAAAACAAGTCAGAAGGTCAAAAAAATCATCTGCACAGGAAATGTCGAAATTACCAGTGAAGAGTGGCTTGGTACCGCTGATACCATGAATTATTTTTCGAAAAAAAACCTGATCCAGCTCATTGGTAATGCCAAAGCATTCCAGGGCCAGAACAAGATACAGGGTGAACGGATAAATTACTACCTGGATACCGGCAAGTCTGAAGTTTTTGGAGCCAAAACTGAGACAGCAGATACCGGTAAAAAACAATCATCATCCGGGCGAGTCAACATGACCATTTTGGAAAAATAAGAGTTGGAGTCACGGTGTCTCTTCTAGAAACCAAAGCAATCAAAAAGAAGTACGGAAACCGTACGGTGGTTGACGGTGTCAGCCTTCAGGTTCGTACTGGTTTTATTGTGGGACTGCTGGGACCTAACGGTGCCGGAAAAACAACCTCCTTCTACACCATCGCCGGATTCATTAAACCCAATGCCGGAAATGTACTGCTCAACGGAGAGGTAATCACCCACTTTCCAATCCACAAACGAGCCTTGAAAGGCATCTCCTATCTGGCGCAGGAACCTTCCGTTTTCAAGAAACTCACCGTGGAGGAAAACGTACGTATTATCCTGGAACCATTGGGGCTTACAAAAAACGAGATAAATAATCGTATTGATGAATTAATGGCTGATCTTAAAATCGAATACCTGCGAAATAATAAGGGCCATGCCCTTTCGGGCGGTGAAAGACGACGAGTTGAAATAATGAGGGCGCTGGCAACAAGACCTCAGTTTATTCTTCTCGATGAACCCTTTGCTGGTATCGACCCATTAGCCGTCACAGACCTGCAGAAACTCATTCGAGGGTTGAAGGAAAAGGGGCTTGGTATCCTCATATCCGATCATAACGTACGAGAAACCCTTCAGGTTTGCGATTTTGCATATATCATGAATGCAGGAAAAATCTTAACAAGCGGTGTCGCAGACGATATCATTGAAAGTGAAGTGGCACGGAAAATGTATCTTGGCGAAAACTTTCACATGTAAAACAATGGCTCTGGAACTTAGACAACAGCTCAAGCTCGTACAAAAACTGGTGATGACGCCACAGCTGCGGCAGGCAATCAAGCTGCTGCAACTCAATCGGCTTGAACTTACCCAGGCTTTGAGAAGTGAAATTGAGCAAAACCCCGCCCTCGAGGAGGATCTGGGTTCCTATGATATTCACGAGCTTGCCAGAGGACTTTCTGAAGGCCTGCACACTGACGAGCCGGGAAAGGAAATGGATGTTACCCGGAGTGTAACCGCAGGGGACCATATCGCCGAAACAAACTGGAAGGAATATGCCAATAATTTTGACAGCAACTTCTCCTTTTCCAGGGAAACACCACCCGCCGATGCGCCTTCACAATTTGATTTCATTTCTGAAAAACCGGGACTTTCATCATATCTGCAATGGCAGCTCGCCCATTGTGAACTTGATGAAAAAGAGTGGGAAGTCGCCCTTTTCATCCTCGGAAATCTGAACAGATATGGCTTTCTTGAAGCTGAAACAGAAGAAATAATTCTAAAATGTAATTCCGATCCTGACGAGGTAGAATATGTGCTGGAAGTAGTTCAGGAGCTTGATCCACCGGGAATTGCTGCACGGAATGTTTCAGAATCCTTGTATTTGCAGCTTGAACGGATGGGCAAAGGAGAAACCCTTGCGGCGCGCATAGTCCGGGATCACCTGAACCTGCTGGAAACAAAAAATTACAAGGCTCTGAGTAAGGCAACCGGAGCCAGGCGAAACGAAATCATTCGGGCAGTTGCGTTTATAACCAGCGAATTAACACCTTATCCGGGCCTGCCCTATGCCACCGATACCACCAGTTATATTGTCCCGGATGTCTATGTAAGAAAAATAGACGGCGAATACCATATCACGCTCAATGATGAAGGACTGCCGAAGCTGAAAATTTCATCATACTATCAAAAACTGCTGAATGAACTACCCGGCGAGGAGAAAAACTCTAAAAACTATATCAACGATAAGGTGAAAAGTGCCGAATGGTTCATAAAATCCATCCATCAGCGGCAACGTACCATCTATAAGGTTATGGAAAGCTTACTGCGCTTTCAGCATGATTTTTTCGAACATGGACCAGCCTACCTCAAGCCTTTAATTTTACGAGATGTTGCCGAAGACATCGAAATGCATGAATCAACTATCAGCAGGGTTACTTCCAACAAATATGCCCACACCCCGCAGGGTATTTATGAACTGAAATATTTCTTTTCCACAGCGATCCCTCGTGATGGCGGTGAAGCGATGGCCTCTGAATCAATCCGTGCCCGGATAAAACAGATGATTCAAAATGAGGACAAACATAAGCCTCTGAGTGATAACGAAATTTCCAAAAAACTGGCTGAAGAGGCAGGTATCAAGATAGCACGGAGAACAGTTGCCAAGTATCGTGAGCAGATGAAGATCTTACCGGTAAAACACCGCAGAATCCCCAAATAAACGACCATATAGAAGCAGCAATCAAGAGAGAAAAGATCGCGAAAAAAATAGTTGTACCACGGCCATAGAGAAAGGCTACCAGTGTCTTTTTTCTCCGGTATCGATATGAATGAAATCCGACCTGGGATAAAACCCTACACCACCGGAATGAACGGCCATTGCCACCTCCCGCAAACGAGCTGTTTTCACTCCCACCAGCCGTACATCAATAGCCCTTCCCTGCATATGTAAACTGTTGGGGTCAACGCCATCACCATGTTTGCGCAGAAATTCATTTGTCTGGGGAGATCTGTATCCAGAAACCACCTCATAAAAGGAATGTGACCCGCATGTCTTCTGGATAGTCCAGAGACTGTCAAGCAATGCCGGATCAATGGGATGTGTGTCACCAGTACGAAAATCTCTTAGAAAGTATTGCAATGCGCTGCTGACCGACCCTTTATAGATACCCGGAGAATATAAAATCTTCATTCGTTCCCCGGTGTGGGTATTAAAGAAGGTTAAAGATCCATGTTCGCTTTTCTTTGCAAAAACAGATGTAGGAAAAGAAAAGGCGTATAACGAGGCAAGACCGTAGCGAAGAAAACTTCGCCTGCCAAATCGTTGCTTAGCAAGTAACTTTTCCTGTTGTTTTGTACAAGGACGATTTCCACGCATAACCAGCCAGAACTCCAACCAAATTGTCTTCCTTTTCTTTTGTCACGAAACATTCATTAAAAAGGATTGCGATTATTTTGTCAAGAGAGGGTAAGTGGTTTTATTTATAACATAATTCCCGACAATCATCCTGAATTTATATCACAAGTTCCATACAATCGGCGCTATCTCATTTTTTCGGTAAATTATTTTTTCCTACTACATTATCTCAAAATCATGCTAGTATAAAGAAGGGATGCGTTGCATTTAACGTACTACAAAACACTTCTCTATAAAAACAGTATCGTACTGTGCCCTGTTTATTGGCAGGGAATCTACAGGATTTTTAAGAAGATGATGTCATATTCCGAAAAAAGAAAACATGCTCGCTTTATAACGCTGCACCTCCTTAATTATACACTGCTCGACGATAAAGGGCGCCAGAGCGAATCCAGTATGGCCCGAACCCTGGATGTAAGTATTGGCGGAATCAAAATAGAAACCACCCGGGCCCTTCCAGACCAGGCAAAGCTGGTAATTTCCCTGGAACTTGAAGACCAGCTGGTCGATCTGGAGGGAAAAATTATTCACAATCGTGAAAATGCCAACAGATATGTCTCCGGAATACAGTTTCAAAAGGTAAGCCCCAAAGAATATAAGATTCTTCGGCAGTATGTAGATGAATTTCAACACAGAAAAAAAGAAATCTGTACAGAGGATGATCTGCCAAAACTCGATGTAAAATCCTTCTGACAAATTTATCCATCGCTTTATCATTGCACTCAATACCTTCAGGATAACAAATGAAAACCATGCTGATAACGGCCCAAAGCCTGGATGGGAAAATTGCCCGCAGTTCACATGAATTTATCGACTGGACTGGTAAAGCCGACAGAAAACTATTTGTAGAGCTTACGAAGCGGGCTGGTGTTGTCATTATGGGTTCCAGTACCTACGACACCATTGGTAAACCATTACCTGACAGGAAAAATATCGTTCTGACCAGAAACCCTGAAAGAGTCAGCGATCAGACCGATCTTGTTTTCACCCAAAAGACACCGGAAGAAATCCTGAAAGATCTTGAACGAGAGGGATATACAGAGGCAGCAGTGATAGGTGGCGAACAGATCAATACCCTGTTCGCTGAAAAAGATCTTATCGATGAATATATTATAACTGTTGTTCCCAGGGTTTTCGGCAAAGGATTGTCTCTCTTCAACACTCCTCTGGACATGGAATTAACCCTGCAGTCATCAACGGTTCTTGAAAAAAACTATCTGCTGCTCAGATATACAAAAAAGCAGGCCGAGACAGCAGAGTAATACTATTGTTCATTCTGAAAGGAGAAGTTCCAGCTCAACACAGTGACTTTTCTCTTCCTCAAGGATAAGATCAAACTTTGCCCTGGCCTCTTCATCTTCTATAAAGCTGCTGAGCATTTCATAAAAGAGGATGGTATCCTTTTCAAACCCCAGGGAGTGAGAAAAAAGTTCTTTTAAATCAGCACTATTGGCAAGCAGCTTCACGTCGAGTGAAAAGGTTTTATCCCGCACCATTTCCTGTAAGATCGTTTTTCCTACAGCTTCAAGCTCCCTCTGTTCCTCAGTTATTTCCTGGGTTACCGGAATAGCTGCAAGCCATTTTGCGTGCCGTTTTTCATCATCTGCCATCTTATGAAGAACCTTGGAAATATCAGGATCTGCAGCTTTTTCAGCGGCTTCCCGATAGGTTTTTTCTCCATTTTTCTCAATCTGAATGGCAACGTTTTTTATATCAGTAAGGGTAAACATACAAAAGCGTTTTAATCAGAAAAAATATCAGCTATGAAATCCTTTCGCCAACAACCTCATTTTCATATATCCAAAACACCTATATAAGGGAGATTTCTGTATTTCTGAGCATAATCAAGACCGTAACCGCAGACAAACTCGTCAGGAATATCAGTACCGCAAAAATCGATGTGCACTTCCACCTTCCTGCGTGCCGGTTTATTCAGCAAGGTGCAGACCTTGAGCGATTTTGGACTTCTCTTCTTCAGCATATTGATCACCTTACTGAAGGTGTTACCAGTATCGACAACATCTTCAACAAGCAGGACATGCTTGCCCTCAATGGCCCCATCCAAATCCATCATTATCCTTACATCGCCGCTACTCACAGTCCCATCGCCATAGCTTGAAACCGCCAGAAAATCCACCACCAACGGGTAATCAATTTTACGAACGAGATCAGACATGAACACAAAGGCACCACGCAATAATCCCACGACTACAAGATCACCGCCTGTATCCTTATAATGAGCAGTGATCTTTTTCCCCAGACCATCAACAAGTGATTGTATCTCTTTCTCAGAAATCAGAATCCTCGATATATCTGTATCAACCATAATATCCTCAATAAGTAATTCGACCCTATATATATCAGAAAATAAATGGCAAAACCAGAAAAAACGGGCATTACAACGATACCAGACTCTTTTTTCAAACTACCATGTACCAGGAATTCATGTTCCGTATCGCCCTGCCAGCCAGTCATAAAAGTACAGTCGAGAAAAGTCACTGGTAAAAGTTGGGAAAAGACGCTATTCTATTCCACTTTAATGTCTTACTGAACAGAACCCGTCATAAAAAACAAGGAAATGAACGTGTTCTGGTATTGACGAAACAGCCTGAATCGCCAAGGCACCTATATCCCTCGAAGGTGGGGAACTGCACCAGGTCCCCCCGCTTGCAAAGTGAGAGAAAAAAAAATAAAGCTAGATTGATGAAACACAGGTGAAAAGATGAGACGAGTAGCAGGAATATGTCAAAGGATAATAATCAATGCTCTGATACTCCTGGCCTTTTCCGGCATGGCTTATGCCAGGGATACCACACTGCTTCGCATAGCAGTATTGCCAATACCTGATATTCTGCCCATCTATGTGGCTGAGGCAAATGGCTATTTTTCCGACCTTGGTATCAAGGTGGAAATCCTCACCGTAGGCAGTGCAGTGGAAAGAGACCAGCTGATGCAGGCTTCAAGAATTGACGGAATGCTTAATGAAATTGGCGGGGCAGCCCTTTTTAACAGAGAAAAACAGCGGTTGAAAATCATTTCATATGCCCGGATTCCTCTGGAGGATGCACCGCTATTCAGGGTGCTCGCAGCACCTGGAAGCGGCATAACGCAGGTGAATGAACTACAAGATGTTGCCATTGCGGTATCCAGGAATACAGTCATTGAATACGTCACCAAACGGCTTCTGGAAAAAAAAGGAATAGCTGAAAAAAACATTACCTTTGCCTCGGTACCGGTATTACCCGAACGTATGCAGCTGCTTCTATCCGGTCAAATTCAGGCTGCCACTCTACCCGACCCGCTTGGGTTTGCGGCAATACAGGCAGGTGCAGTCGAGGTAATCAATGACCTGCAGCTCGCTGATCTCAGTGCCAGTGTGCTCAGCTTCAGTCAGCAGGCTGTCTCTGAGAAAGGTGAGACGTTACAAAAGTTCATGGCAGCCTGGGACAGGGCAGCGGCTGATTTAAATGCTGATCCGGAAACATACAGACCGATCCTGCTGAAAAAGATTCGGGTACCAAAAAATGTACAGCAATCTTTCATCATTCCTCCGTACCCAAGGGGAAAGATCCCGACCAGAAAGCAGTGGGATGATGTGAACGCATGGCTTGTTTCCCAGGGACTGCTGAAAGAAGCCGTGGATTATCAGATTTCTGTGACAGATGAGTTCATTAGCCGCTAATGCTTGTGAAACTATGATTGCAATTGATAATATCACCTTTTCCTATGGTGATGGCAAACAGCTTTTTTCAAACTTCAATTTGCATTTAGAGGCAGGTGAAGCATGGAGCATCATTGGTGCCTCCGGCTGCGGAAAAACCACGCTGCTCCTATTGATTGCCGGTATGATTTCACCAGAGAGCGGCGAGATCCGTGTGGATGGTGAGAAAATCACCAGAGCGAGACCAAGAACAGGATTGGTGCTGCAGGATCATGGTCTTTTACCCTGGGCAACCGTGAGAAAAAATACAGAGCTGGGACTGGCCATTCGAAAGAAATATGGCCCGGATGGCGTTCATGCGCCCAAAGATATGGAAACAGACAGCAAGCGGCTGTCTGAGCTGGTTGATTACTGGCTGAAATGGCTGGGCATTATGGCATATCAGAACAAATACCCGGCAGAACTTTCGAGAGGACAGAGACAGCGGGCTGCCATCGCCAGAACTCTGGTTCTCGAACCTGATCTGCTGCTGATGGACGAGCCATTTTCAGCTCTCGATGCTCCCATTCGGGAAGAGTTACAGCTGGTGATGAACTCTTTTCATCGGGAGTCCGGCCTGACCTCGGTAACCGTAACCCATGATATTGAAGAGGCTGTGGTACTCGGCGAGAAGATCCTGGTTTTGACCAATGGTGTTAATCATATACCGGTGGTGATTGAAAACCCCTTTCGGGGAAGAATTGATCGACGAAACGATCGGGAATTCATGGCCCGATGTGATGAGCTGCGGGAGATTATTTCTGAAAACACAGTTACTGCCTGCTAATCCGTAACAGTTACCTTCTTACAGAATGAAAAAACCTGTAACAGTACAAGCAACGCTCGTTGGTATTATCATGTTCTTCTGTTTGTGGCAACTAGCTGCAATGCTGCTGGATCGGCCTATCCTGCCAACGCCCGTTGTAGTTGTCCCTCTTTTCTGTCAAACTATTTTTGGCGAGCTTGGCCTGCATTTTTTGGCAAGCACGGCCAGAGTTTCTGCGGCCATTCTCATCGCAACAGCCTTTGCCGCTCCTCTTGGGCTGGCACTCGGTCAATTCCCGAAAATCGACAGGATAGTGGCACCTCTGATTGCCATAGCTTATCCAATTCCCAAGATTATCTTTCTGCCTGTTGTCTATGTATTGATGGGTATCACGGATATATCCAAAATCACCCTGATTGCAATCATCATCTTTTTTCAGATCCTGGTTGTAGTAAGAGATGACGCTTCCAACCTGAAAAAAGAGTTGATTGTATCCGTACGCTCACTGGGAGCTGGCAGACGGGCCCTTTTCCGCTATGTGTATATTCCGGCGACACTTCCTGCTGTATTAACGGCACTCAGAGTATCTGTAGGAATAGCTATTGCCGTACTGTTCATCGCTGAACAGTCTTTAACCGAGTACGGCCTGGGATATTTCATTGTTGTTGAAACCTATCAGGTTCTGATGTATCCAGAAATGTACACTGGTATTCTGGCCATGGGACTTTTAGGTGTTATTCTTTATTATCTCATTTACTCACTGGAGCTGAGGGTGAATAAACACCTCTACCGCGGCTGAGATGGATTATCACTTTCTCTCAAGAACAGGTAATTTATGCCTTCTACGCAATCAAAACTCTCTCTCTGGTGGCTGGCAGCAAGACCCAAGACCCTGCCTGCCGCTGCAGCTCCGGTTATAGTCGGCTCGTCTGTTGCATATTTTGATACAGCCTTTTCACTTTTTCCTGCAACAGCCGCCTTTCTCGGAGCATTGTTGTTGCAGATAGCCGTTAATCTGGCCAACGATTACTTTGATGCAAAACATGCAATCGATTCAGATGAAAGGCTGGGACCAGCAAGAGTTACCCAAAGTGGCCTTATTCCGCCTTCACATGTCAAACTGGCAATAGTTGTCACCCTGTGCCTGGCAGCTTTGATATTTGTTTATTTAACCTATGTGGGAGGCGTGGTGATTTTTGCTGTGGCATGTGCATCTGTGCTTTCAGCCCTTGCCTACAGCGGCGGCCCCTATCCTCTGGCGTCCCACGGTCTTGGCGAACTGTTCGTCTTTATCTTCTTTGGCCTGGTGGCTGTTTGTGGAACATACTGGGTACAGGCGAAAACCCTCTCTCTTGCTGTTGTTATGGCCTCCCTCGCTCCCGGTCTTCTCATTTCAGCGATTATGGTGGTCAATAACCTTCGTGATATACCAACGGATGAACCGGCGGGAAAACGAACACTGGCCGTGCGACTGGGCCGTAAACGTACCATTTTTCTCTTCAGGACAATGGTATTGGCATCATATGTAATTATCCCTTTACTGGTAACGTATTTTTTGCCATTCCCCATCTTTTTATCCTGTTTAACTCTGCCACTGGCAATTTCTGTCTGCAGGGAAATTGCCAAAAACTCAGGCAGTGATCTTAATGCTACCCTGGCAAAAACTGCGCAGCTGTCTCTTTTCTTTTCACTTTTCTTTGCCGTGGGCATGATCATATCAGCAACGGCTTTTTAAAGAAGAATGGCTAGCAATTTCAAAAAATTATGTACTGTTTCAATCAACGATTGGGAGAGTCTCCCGACATCAGAGAGAGACGCACTTTTATATAAAAGAAATTTATATTGCAATCAATCACTCTGATAGTTATTCTATCCGGAAATCAGTAAAACTGATAACGAGAATTCTTCTTTTCTGAGATGAAAAGACAATTACATGAAGGGGATCAGACAGCAGTGACCTGTAGAAAAGCATCCCTTTTAATCTGGTTTTTCTATTATTATGTTCAGGAGATATTGTGATTTCGTTTAAACAGGTCAACAAGTGGTTTGGAGATTTCCAGGTACTCAAAAACATCAATCTTGAGATAACACCAGGTGAAGTGGTGGTTATCTGCGGACCGTCCGGTTCAGGAAAAAGCACCCTTATCCGTTGTATCAATCGACTGGAGCCCATTCAGGAAGGGACAATCATTGTCGATGGTATGGATGTAAATGATCCACACACCAATATTACTCACCTGAGGGCAGAGGTGGGCTTTGTGTTCCAGCAGTTTAATCTCTATCCCCACATGACTGTATTGGAAAATATTATGCTGGCACCGACCATGGTACGCAGAACAAAAAAAGCTGAGGCGAAAAAGGATGCCATGGAGCTTTTGGGCAAGGTTGATATTCCGGATAAAGCAGACTCCTACCCCTCACAGCTTTCCGGCGGCCAGCAGCAGCGGGTGGCCATTGCCCGAGGCCTGGCCATGAAACCAAAGATTATGCTCTTTGATGAACCAACCAGCGCGCTGGATCCGGAAATGATCAACGAGGTGCTGGATGTCATGAAATCACTGGCCAGAGAAGGTATGACCATGGTCTGTGTCACCCACGAGATGGGCTTTGCCCGTGAGGTTGCCGACCGGGTTATTTTTATGGATGATGGCAATCTAATCGAACAAAACAGTCCGGAAGAATTCTTTATTAATCCTCAAAACGAAAGAACCCAGGATTTCCTGAGCAAGATACTCAGTCACTATTGATGTCATTGAATGAATAAGAAGCCATCCGAAAAACCGGGTGGAATTACAACTAATACCTCAAGGAGAAAACATGAAATTATTGAAAGTTGGAGTCATGGCAACAGCCTTTTGCCTTGCAATTACCGGTCTGGCGCTGGCCGGCCCCACCTACGACCGGGTCATGGGTGACAAGGTTGTAAAAGCTGGTATCACCAACAAGGGAAAACCATTTGGTTTCATTAACGCTGATAACGAGTGGGTGGGTTTTGATATGGACATGGCCAAAGAGATTGCCAAACGTCTCGATGTTACCTTTGAACCGGTTGTAGTAAACAACAAAACCCGTATCTCCTTTGTGCAGACCAACCCGCCCAAGGTGGACATGGTTCTTTCCAATATGACCCACAAGCGTGTTCGTGATGAGAAAATCGATTTTTCCATTACCTACTTCTTTGACGGTCAAAAATTCCTGGCAAAAACAGGTACCATCAAGGAACCAAAAGATCTCGTCGGGAAGAAGATCGGTTCCATGCAGGGAACCACCTCCATTGTTAACGCCAAGGCATATATGAAAAAGCTTGGAGATAACGCTGCCAAGGTGACCGGTTACCAAAACGAGGTTGAAATGTTTGAAGCCCTCCGTTCAGGTCGTGTTCAGGCCATCACCACTGACTCTACCCTGTTAATTGCTTTGGCAGCCAAAGAACCGGGGAAATATGAACTGGTTGGCGAATTCATCTCCGATGAGCCTTACGGTGTTGGATTGCCGCAAAACGATTCGGCATGGCGTGATATTATCAACTTCACCATCCAGGATATATGGAAAGACGGCACCTATATGAAAATCTACAACAAATGGTTTGGCCCGGATACTGAAACTCCTTTTCCAATGACCGAAAAAATAGAGATGTGGCCATAATCGTTTTTCCCAACTGACATTTCTTAAAGCGATCCCGGAGGCCATGCTTCCGGGATTTCTGCATTCTTACATATGTTCAATCATCACTTAAAAAAAACCTGGGTTCAGAACCTGTTGCTGGCAGCCATGCTTGCTCTGCTGGCCTATTATTTTGGTGCTGTTTTTACCTTTGATTACCAGTTCAACTGGTCAGTACTCTACAGCGAAACAGAATATGGCCATATGGGAAAAATGCTCCTGCATGGTCTTAACCTCACGGTAACCATCTCGCTCTACTCGGCAATTCTGGCCATTGTCCTGGGTACCCTGTTCGGACTTGCCAGACTTTCCGAGTTTAAGCCGGTCTACGCTTTTGCCACCGTCTACGTGGAGTTCTTTCGCAACACTCCGCTGCTGGTTCAACTCTTCTTCTGGAACTTTGCGCTACCCGCCGGATTGCCGGAAGAGGTGAAGATGAAGCTGTTCGAGCTCGATTTTGAGTTCTGGGTGGCAACCCTTGGTCTTGGTATTTATACCAGCTCTTTTATGGCCGAAATCATTCGGGCAGGTGTGCAGTCCGTCCCCAAAAGCCTGCTTGAAGCCTCCTATTCCTCAGGACTCAGCTTCAACCAGTCACTGAGAAAAATCATTCTTCCCCTGGCCTTTCGGGAGATCATCCCGCCTCTGGGCAGTGAGTTTTTAAACAATATGAAAAACTCTTCACTGGCTATGACAGTGGGTGTTGCCGAAGTTTGCTGGTCAGCCCAGGAGGTGGAGGCGCTCACCTACTCCGGATTTGAGGCTACTGCTGCCGCAACAGTGATATATCTGACTCTCTCGCTTATTATTGCAACCTTTCTCAATCTGGTAAACGCCAAATTGAAGATTATCGGCAACGACAAAAAGACACTGATCCGTAAAATCGCAGACCTGCTCTTTTTTCCCCTTGTCATTCTGCAATCACTGTTATCCGATCTCTTCTGGAAACTGGGAAAGGCACCGGTGGATACCAGAACCCTGTCAGACAGAGAGACGACCAGGTTGAATATCAAGAAAAACTGCTGGAAAGCAGTAATCCTTGCCTTCAGGATACTCTTTATCGTCTTTCTACTTGGACTCTGTTATCAGATAGTAAGAGGGCTCGCCTCGTTTAACTATCAGATCATTGCGGATAATTTGCGGGCTCTTCTTATATGGCGTTTCCCGAAAGGCGGATCCACTGAAGTATTTATGGGACTTGGCGGCCTGTCAATGTCACTGATCATGGCGGTGATCTGTATTTCATTGAGTTTTGTTATCGGGCTTGTGGTAGGCATTGGCCGAACTGCAAAAAACAGGGCAGTACGTATCCCCTGCCTGTTCTATATTGAGCTGATCCGTGGCAACCCGCTTATCATGGTTATCTTCTGGGTCTATTTTTTCCTGCCGCCAATCTTGAAAATCCAGCTTGATGTGTTCTGGTCGGCAACACTTGCAATGACCATCTTTTTCGGGGCATATATTGCTGAAATCGTTCGCGGAGGTATCGAAAATATCCCTCCGGGTCAGGTAGAGGCAGCAAAATCGACCGGTCTCAGCAATTTTCAGACCATGCGCCGTATCGTCCTGCCTCAGGCATTGAAACAGATGCTCCCGGCTATTGTCGGACTCTTCATAGCCGCATTTAAGGACACATCTCTTGCCTATATTATCGGTGTTATGGAACTAACCACAGCAGCATATTCCATCAACAACAGGCTGATGCTCTACCCCTTTGAGATCTACACCACCATTGCCGTGTTTTATTTTATCTGCTGCTACCTGATGAGTCTTTATGCCAGAAGGCTTGAGCGAAAACTAAGCCCGGAAAATGTACGTCTGATTATGTAGCTTTCTGTAAAACGTACTCCCATACACTATTTCTAATCAAAGAAAAAAATGAATCACAAAGACCTTACAATCACCTTATGTATGCCAGATTGGGCAGAGCAGGAGATAAATGCTCTGCCTCCGTTTCTGCCAACAGTTGAGCAACAGATGGAAGCGGTTTTTACGTTTGTCGAAAAAAATGTGGAACATGGAACAGGCGGGCCATTTGCAGCCGGCGTCTTTGAGCGCGACAGCGGTAAACTGATTTCCATGGGTGTTAATAGAGTGGTGCCATCTAACTGTTCGTCAATCCATGCTGAGGTCATGGCCCTCGCACTTGCCCAGAAAAGACTCGCCACTTATGATCTTGGCGGGGAAGATATGGCTGCTCACCAGCTGGTGGTTAACTGGTGTCCCTGCGTTATGTGTTTTGGTGCACTTCTCTGGTCTGGTGTCCGATCATTGGTTATTGCCGGTTCAGGCCCCGAACTCGAAGAAATTACCGGATTCGACGAAGGTCCTCGTCACCCCGACTGGCAGTATGAGCTGGAAAAAAGACATATCAGCCTGCAGGATAACGTGCTCACCCGAAAGGCCATTGCCCAGTTCAAGGCCTTCGCCGCTTCCGGCCAGCTTGTGTATAACGCCCGGCAAGGATAGTATTACCTGGTATTTAACAGGGGTGATGGCCTCATCAGGCAACTTGCCGTCACCCCTGAATTTTGCAGGCAATATCATACCTGAAAGGCTTATTCAAAATAGTCATTAAACTCGATGCACTTCAATCTCTCCATACTCTCTTCAGTCTCTCTTGAAGTAAAGATTCCAAAGACTAACCTTTTTTTATAATCAAAATGAACCTCGTTCAAGACTTCGCCTAAATCCTGTTTCAGTTTATTGATATTTGGTTTTTTCTTGCTCACATCCACTTTCGTTCCGTTATAGGCAATCAAGAAATTATATACAGCATCTCTGTTTTCTTCCTTATTCCAAATGCTTTGCCAATCGGGCGCAACTCCTTTGATTAAATATGCATACGGATTTACTCCTAAAGCATAAAAACACATATTTCCAAGTCCCATTCCTCCTAACCGCATCGGATTCATTTCTATCGGAATAAACGTGTCAATGTCTAATTTGAACTCTCCATGAATGATATAATTTTTTACATTGAGGATTTCATTTAACTTTGTAAAAAACTCGATGGCCTTCGGTGCTATTTTCTCATAAACTTTTCTGCTTGAACAGTATAAAGCATGAATGTAAGCGTTGTTTTTTGGTATTGGATGTTGATAAACATTCAGTAATTGAGGTTTGCCTCTTTCATCGTAAAACATATCCACGGCATATTCATTACCTCCGATATAATTTTCTACGAGTAATTCCTCTGAGCTTAAAATGGTATCAGAATTAGGGAATGCCTTGAGATTTTCAGTGATTTCAGCAGTAATATCATTTTGCATTTGTTCCAGATCAGATTTTTCATCAATAAAACGAATTCCCGCTCCAAAAAAACCTTTCCTTGGCTTCACAACCATTTTTTTATTGATTTTTAAACCTGGTAAATCTGAAACCTTTACACTCTGAAATTGAAAATCTAAAAATAAATTTGAAATTGTTTTGCGAAATAAAACTTTATCTTTCAATAAGATAGTCGCTTTTATTTTATGCTCGGAAATTGTTTTTTTGTTGACTGAATCAAGTACACCTTCTGTTGTGATGGCAGACATGGTTCCGTCATCAAGCTGAATATCCGACTTGAGGAATTCATCTTCTTTTAATACTGTTAAACCTTCCGTTGCCGGCAAGGTGTCCAAAGTTCCAGGCTCGTTATCTTTCGATATGATTAGATACATTTTGTTTCTCTTTGTATAAAGGCCTCAATAAATTTTACGATATTTTATAAAAACAGAATACTTCCTTTCAGGATCCCCCCGGCTGTGCTGATGATCCTGAAAACCTTAAAGCTCATGAAAAATAAACAAGCCTCACAATCTTGAAAACCGGTGAAGGTCTTAAGAAGGAGGCTTCGAGATGAACAATACAGAGAGTTTAAGTCACTCGAAGCGGGAATGCAAGTTTTTTAGATCAAGCGCATTGACAGGGACTATCATCAAAGATAGGCACCGACTTCCTCTGGTCGCTTGTCAACTGACCTAAATTTTTGTTTCCGATCCCTGAAATTCAACAGAAAGAAAAAACATCATGGAATGTTAGGTGATTTAGCGTGTCTCTCTACAAAAAGGTTTCTCCTTTTCAACTATTCATCTAGCAACTAGCATCAGCAACCGATCCTGGTCCAGCCTGTTCAATGTTGCAACCAGCTCTTCTTTCTCTTACGTATGCATTGTATTCGCTGCCCTGACATTATTTTCATTTCAGAAGAAAAAATTCAGCAACAAAATTTGTATTTATCCCCAAGTTACGCTAAGCTATTATAATAATGATAAAAACAGTCCCATTTTTCGAATAAAGCGTAGAATAACATGGCTGCACAAAAAGGCCCCTCACTAGGAAAACTTCTTAAAGATCAGGGAGTTGCAACAGAAGAACAGATTAATTTTTCTCTGCATGAGCAGAAGGCTACCGGCGAATTGCTGGGTGCATGTCTCATGCGGCTGGGTATTATTACCGACAGTGATCTGGCCCAGGTTCTTGCCACACAGAGTAAATTTTCCTACATTGATCTGCACACCTTTACCCCGGATCAAAAAATTCTGGCACAGGTTCCCTACAGAATAGCAAAACAATTTCAGTTTCTTGCCCTTTTTGAAGATCAGGAAGGGTTCCATATCGCTGTCGCCAACCCTTTCTCCAACGTAGCTGCCGAGCAGGCCTACCGGGTAACCGGCAAGAAAATCGTGGCCCATGTGGGTGGAGAACTGGAGCTCCAGAAGCTCGTTGAAAGGTTTTACTATCTTCTTGAAAATCCTGTAGAAGAAGAAATCAACAATATCGTTGGCAGGCTGCGCCGAAATCCCGGCGGTGATGTGGATGTGGACAAGCTTGTCAATAACCTTATTGGCGTTGCAGTAAGTTACCGCGTCACCGATATGCATATAACCCCCAGTGACATTTCCAGCCGAATCATGTTTCGGGAAGATGGTGTACTGCGGCCTGCCCATGTATTTCCCAGCGGGCTTCACGGTCGTCTTGTCACCAATATCAAGGTGCGCGCCGGCATGGATATATCAGAACAACGTAAGCCCCAGGATGGCCGCATGTCCTTCGAGTTTTTAGGAGAGGTGTTTGATATTCGTATATCCACCGTACGCACCAACTTTGGCGAGAATATGGTACTGCGAATCCTTGCCTCCAAAGGCAGCTCTGTTTTCAACATCAGGGCGCTTGGCTTTGAAAAAGAAAAAATCGACACCCTGGATCGTCTCTTCAGTTCACCCTACGGCATGGTTCTGGTCACCGGTCCTACAGGCAGCGGTAAATCAACCACTCTGTATGCAGCGCTCCGGCAGCAGGACGCCATTGGCAAAAACATAATAACCATTGAAGATCCCATCGAATATAAACTGATGATGATCAGGCAGACCCAGGTCAATGAAAAGGCCGATTACACCTTTGCAGCAGCCATCAGAACCTTCCTCAGACAGGATCCCGATGTCATGCTTGTGGGTGAGATCAGGGACGAAGAAACAGCCCTGCTTGGAGTCCGGGCAGCTCTCACCGGCCACCTTGTTCTTTCGACCCTGCATACCAACACGGCATTGGGAGCACTGGCAAGGCTCAGAGATTTAGGTGTTTCCTCCTACCTGCTGTCCACATCACTGATTGGTGTTCTGGCACAGCGCCTGGTTCGAAAACTCTGTTCTCACTGTAAACAAGAGACAGTATACAATGAAAAAATTCTAAACGACTATAAACTCAGCAAAAACGGGAAATATTTTACCGCCGTCGGCTGCAATCAATGCCGTAACACAGGCTTTCATGGACGTGAGTGTATATCTGAGCTTTTGGTCTGTTCTGAACCTGTTCTCCGCCTGATTGCTGACGACGCACCACTTGGCACCATTCTTGACCAGGCAAGAAAAGAAGGTTTCTCAGAAATCATAGACTCAGGACGGAAAAAGGTAGAAAATGGAATAACCAGTATCGAAGAGTTACGGAGGGTGCTTGGCTGATGCCTCTTTTCAGATATACCTATATGGATTCCAGTGGCAGAACTCAAAAGGCAGAGGGTGAATTTCCTTCAGTGTCCGAGATGCTCAAACACCTGGATGGTCAAGGTTTTATCCCCGTAAAGTACCGCAAATCGATTTGTAGCGGAAACTCATCTTTTCTGGCCAGGATCAGCAGAATCGAGCTTGCCGAATTCTTTCATAACTTGGCGTTGCTCATTAAAGGCGGAGTTCCACTGCGTGAAAGTCTGCAGGATCTGATAACAAACGCAGACAATCCGCTTTTAAGCAAAGTGTTCGGCAGGGTACAAAAAAGACTGGAAGACGGCATTCTCTTCTCGGAATCCTTAACGGTCGAGAACAAACATATTCCCAAAATCATCCTCCCTCTGGTGGCAATAGGTGAAGAAACAGGTCAGCTCGACAAGACATTGGAAGATGCTGCCATACACCTGGAAAAGGTTCAGGAAATTATTTCATCAACGCGCCGTGCCCTCATCTACCCGACCTTTGTGCTTCTGGCCATGTTTGGCGCCTTCATCTTCTGGATGGTATTCGTTCTGCCGCAGCTGCTGGAGCTCTTTGTAACCATGGGATTAGAAGAGCTTCCTCTGGCCACCAGAATACTTATGAGCTCCGTTGAATATTTTCATACTTTCTGGCCAATTATCCCTCTTTTCTTTCTCGTCTTCTTTTTCTTTTACCTTCTGTCAAGAAAAAATGAAAAGATCCGTTACTTCTGGGACATGTTTATGACCCGTATCCCCATCACAGGCAAAGTCATGCGATCGTCTCAGCTGGCATTTTTCTTTGAGTACACCTCCCTTTTGACTTCGGGAGGAATCCACATTATTAAAAGCATGAATCTCATGAAACAGTCTGTAGATAACCGTTTATTGCAAGAAAGCATTGCCCGGATAGTAGAAGATATCGTGGCTGGAGATTCCATGTCCGATGCCATCGCCAGATTACCTTTTTTTGAACCTTTTGTACTGCGCATGGTCAGGGTTGGAGAACAGACCGGAAAGCTCCCCGAGCAGTTTCAAATTCTTGCTGATTATTACATGACCCGCGTAAATAAAATGGTTGAAACCATGTCAAAAACGCTGGAACCTGTTATTATCGGTATTGCCGGGTTAGTATTTATGATAATCGTTATGGGACTGCTCGGGCCTGTGTACAGTCTTGTTACAGCACTGAACTAGAAAAACATGTCTCTTATCCAATCATTATATCTGGATCGTTTTGGTTTGACCAATGCACCGTTTAAACTCACTCCTGATCCCCGCTTCTTTTTTCCTTCGAAGACGCACCTGGCGGCAAGGGAAGTGCTGCGGTTCGGTATTCAGAATGATGAAGGGTTCATGGTGCTGTCAGGACCAGCCGGTACAGGAAAAACCCTGCTGCTCAGAGTTCTTCTCGAAGAAATCGGCAAAAACAAAATGACTGTCCTGCTAACAAACCCGGTGGTAACACCAACAGGATTACTGCATCAGATATTGCAGGAAATCGGTATTAAAGTCGACGCCAAGGAGGGACAGGAGAACCTGCTGGCAACATTTCAAAAAATGCTTCTGCAGCTGGCCTCAATGGAAAGAGGTATTCTTATCGTCGTTGATGAGGCACAAAACATCCCCATGCACACCCTGGAATATCTCCGCATGCTCTCCAATATTGAAACCAACCAGCAAAAACTGCTGCAAATTCTTTTAACCGGCCAGCCGGAGCTGACCACCCTGCTAACAGACAAACGACTGGCCCAGCTCAATCAGCGAATTACCGTTTCTGAAACACTGCATCCGCTGTCACCTCAGGAAACAGTAGAGTACGTGAATTACAGATTCACCAAAGCTGGACGTGGAGATCTGATACTCACCGCAGCTGCAAAAAGAACCCTGTACCGTTTTACCCGTGGTATTCCACGTCTTATCAACCGACTGATGGACAGAGCGCTGCTGGTTGCCTGCAGCGACTGCAAGGGGAAAATAACAAGAAAACATATCATCGGAGCATCAAAAACCCTGCCCGAACAAGCTCCTGAGAAACAAACCATAAAACTATTGAAATATGGTCTGGTAATAGCAAACCTGCTTCTTCTTTGCTCGGCCATTTATTTTTTTCTGGGAAGATCATGAGCAACAAGCAATGGATTGGAACAAGAAGTGAAGACGACCGTTTTCTTGCTGCTGAATTCCAGCGCAAAGGGCCGGTGCTCCACTGTTCAGCCGTCCATCAGGTAGACACTCCATCCGAGCTTTCAGGCACTCTATCGCTTACAGTCTCCTCGAGTAAGGCCTCGATCCTGGTCGAAGAATTTCCCCTGCTCAAGGCGGATCTTCTCAAGCTGCAAATAGAAAACAAACTGGATCAACTGGCTCTCTTCGACGTGGGAGAAGCAGTTTCCACCTCATATCAGAAAGTTGAAGAACAGCGCCAGAAGCAGCTTCTTGCCGTCATCGCCCAACCCGCAGCACCTACTCTGAAAGCAATTGAAGAAGCCACCTCAGGAGATAAGATACAGTTACAGGACTGTGTGCCAACTATTGCCGCGGTAGCCGCATTGATGAAACAGATCAGCGAGGATCCGTACATCGTTCTCCTGCTGGACCGTCTTTTTGCATTCGTTATCGGAACACGAGCTGGAATACCCCTGTTTTTACAGTCAATTCCACTTTATGGCCCCGCTGAGGTCGAAGCTGGCGTTGCAGCACATGCCATAGGTTTTGCCCGCCAGACGTTGCACAGGGAATTCAATATTGAAAACTGTAAACTGGTCTGTCTGGGAGAAGGCAGAAATAACTTTAATTTTCAAGCGCTTGAAGAAGAGGACTGGATTCCTGACTGGAGTCATTGTCTTGCAGCAGATGAAGATGAGATCGCTCTGTATCCAGGCCTCTTCGGAGCACTGTTCACTGAAACGAATTTTTCTTATCTCCCTGCCGAGTATGGACTGGCTGGCCGTTTTAAAAAGGCAGCTACCATCATAACCCTGCTTCTCATCTGTGGAACACTATTTTTTGCTGCTCTGGCTCACCAGAACATGAAAAGCAATGACCTGCTGAAAAGGCAGTTGAATCAGCAAAAACGCACACTTGTCAGGGATGTAAGGGAAATACGACGTATACTCCCCAATCCGGACCAGGTTACAAGAATACAGTCATATCTCAATATAGCTGACCAGGTGGCAGCAGAAGAGGAAACAGCGGCCATGCTGCTTGCTGTCGCTGAGCTTTTGCCAGCCAATGTCACCGTCCAGAGCTTGACCATTGCAAGAGAAAAGGAAACGAGTACAGATCAGCTAGACACAACAGCTCCCATCCCGCCACCGGGTTCTGAGCCGATGGCCGAGGAACAGACTGCTCTGGATGTGATGCCGGCAGAACAGCTTCTTAAACAGCCTGTCAGCATTACTATGCTCTGTAACAGCAAAGGGATATACAGCAGGGTAAAATCGAGATTTGATGAAACAGTTACACGTTTGGCCACCCGTTTCACTTTGCAAGATGTGGAATGGGAATACGCTGAAGAAAAAAACGAAGGCTCTTTTCGCTGTAAGCTCATGATAACCAATAAACTATTATGACATTTATTGCCCCTCCATACCGCAAAACAGTGTTACTGATGCAACTCTTCATTGTGATTCTGTTCTCGTTTGCCCTCTACTTCTTTCTCTATTCGCTGGAAGAGAAAAAGGAACTCTCAGAAGAACTTACCAATACAATGACAAAACACAAACAGGTTATTCAACTCGCAGACAGGATAGAAAGGTATAGTAAAATAGTGAATAATGATGCGGTGCTACGTGGAATGACTAGAGAGCCGACCTGGGAAAAAGTTGAATTTACATGGGGCAGTCTCGATTTAACCGAGCTGCTCGCAAGAATATACAATCTTTCCAGACAGAAAAAAATTTTTGTACTCGAGTCTTTTGAAGCCGGTTTTAGAGGGCCGGTTATGGGTGAAGTCTCTGCTACCAGATCTCAAGGCGGGAAAATCGCCAAGAAGGAACGTTTTTTTCATATTCAAGGGTATTTCCTATGTCCATAAACAACCTGATACGATGGCTCTACTTTGCGGCCGTGCCTCTTGCACTTCTGGCAGGAGCAACTATTGCAGTCTCGTGGGCTCTCTATGGCCAGCAGGATTCCTGGAATAACCAGATTCGTATACCTTCCTTCAGTTTTACACCAGCCAGGCATGATCAAGCACAAAAACGCCAGTTTGTTATGCATTCTGGAAAGGAACAGGTAAGAGACATGTTTAAGATACAAGAGAACAGACAGGCTCAAGAAGAATCTCTGGCACTTCATGAAATTGCCCTGGGTCTGATCATATTAAAAAATGATACCAGAATCTGTATAACCAACAAAATAAAATATATGGAAGGTCAGAGCGGTCCCGGTTTTACAGTAAACAAGATAGAATCACAGGGTGTGTGGTACCAGGTCGGAACAAAAATGGTTTTCCTGCAAACCGGAACCAGGATTCATGTTGATGACCTGGGAAACATCCATGAACCAGCAGGAGTTGATGACCTGGAACAGGTACAACCTCATAAATAGAAAGTATTACTGTATGGTGGTGTAACTACTGCCTGCAGCGATTTTCACATAACAATTATTATATCAGACAGGATTACAATGAACCTCTGTTTTCTCAACATACGATTCCTCATTTTATCGGCCATCTTGCTACTGACGGTAACAGGCTGTGCCAGCAAACCTGAAAGTAAAACGGAAGAGAGTTGGAAAATGCCTATGGAGGAATTTCAATTCCATGAGCCCCCTCCCCCGCAAATCCAGGCAGCTGTCACGCAACAGGAAGACCAGTACCAGCATATCCGGCCCAAATTTAAATCCCTGCACCCTCTTGATACAGAGCAGGTGAGTATAAGCGTAGTTGAAGAGAGTTATGAGCAAATACTCCAGGTACTCGCGCAGACAGCCGCTCTCAACCTTATTATCTCTCCTCAGACAAGCGCCCTTCTGGGAAACTCGGTCAACCTTACAGCCGAATTCCAGAACATGTCTGTACGTCAGATTCTCGATGCTGTTTGTAAAATGCTCAACGTTTCCTGGTATGAGGAAAGTGGCTCCATCTTCATAGAACCTTTTGTCAGGAAAAATATCGATCTGGACTTCCTTGGCTCAATTCGTCAATCACAATTTGAAGTTGGAGGAGATGTACTGGGAACAACAGATAACCAGACCGGTTCCATCGGTTCTCCCTTAAAAGGTGGTTTCACTGTTAAAGGAGAGACCGGTAATACGGTAAACGATATTTATACCAACATAGAAGATTCAATCAAACAGATGTTAAACGGTTCCGGCACCTATGTCCTTAATCGTCAGACCGGTCATCTTCTTGTTCGTTCGCGACCAGCAACCATTGAAGAAATCGAAGAGTACATAGGTATTCTTCGGGAAAAATACAGGAGGCAGGTCCTCATCGAAGCCAAAATCATCGAGGTCAATCTCAGCGAAAAACATGCGCTGGGCATTGACTGGCGCAATGTCAGTGCCGCACTCAGCAGGGCTATTCTCCGTCCTGTTGATGCTGCCACTGCTGTCATTTCTCCGATTGTGGGAAGCGATGAATCCTTTTATTCGGTAACAGTAAACTCCGAGTATTCAGATATCACAGGAATCTTCCATGCACTGGGGAAATATGGTGAGTTGAGTCTTCTCTCCAATCCTCGTCTCAAAGCCATGAACGGTCAGGCAGCTGTTATCAGTGTCGGCCAGTCAGTATCCTATCTTGCCAGCTTTGAACAAAACAGCGAAGGCACTGGAGACAATAAAACCGTAGAATATTCGACGGAAATCGGTTCTGTCTTTGATGGCATTCTCCTGGGTCTTACACCTGTCATTGAAAATGACGGTATGGTAACACTCCATATAGTACCGATCAAGAGTGACCTCGTTGAACTGGATGAAATGAGCTTTGGTCCCACCTTTTCGACTTATCAGGTGACCCTTCCGCGAGTCAACCTGCGCGAGTTGTCAACAGTCACCAGGTTGCATTCAGGTGACATTGTCCTGCTCGGAGGCCTTATCATGGATTACGATGACAGCGATGAGAATGGCATCCCTTATCTGCAGGACATTCCACTGGTGGGAAAGGCGTTTCAATATAAATCAAAGGAGAAGCGACATGTTGAGCTTGTTGTCGCCCTGCAGGTACGTGTGGTGGGGTACTCTCCAAATCAGGACAGGTAGTAACAGAATATGAGTCAACTTTTTGATGCACTGCAAAAGCTTGAAGAAAAAAGTTCCGTTCAGGCACAACCACTTCCTTCACTCTCTTCCAGGAAGAAAGAAAGGGTACGTCCCTCTTTCAGAATCCTTATTCTGGGTATCCTTATCATCACCTGCTTCTGTCTTGCTTTTCTCTGGTTGCAGCCAGATTTAACACAGCTCTCCACTCTACCGCAAAAGGATAAAACCCACTATCAGGACAACATAGTCGTACCAGCCGCCAACGATAGTTTGCAAAAAGAGGAAAAAGAAGGTGAACCGGTCAATACTTCTGAGAAAAATGCAGTCGAAGAGATTACACCTGTACAACCGGTACAGACTATAAAAGAGACAGTTCAAATTTCAGCTCAGACCATCCCTTTTTTTTCAGAGACAGCAAAATTATCCCCTGAAAAATCAGAAGAAACAGAAACTAGAGAAAAAGACTCTGTTTCCATAAACAACGAGACACAGTCTTTTCCCGAGATCCAGAACACTGCAGATAGCTGGGAAATGATACGCGACAAACAACAGGTTGAACGAAAAAGACTCCTTTATCGAGCAGAACAACAACGAATAAATGGGAATTTAGATTTAGCACTTGAGCTTTATATCGAAGCCTGGGATACAGGTGGCGGGGCCGGGGTTGCAAATAATATCGCAGCAATCCTTATTGGCAAAAAAGAGTATATCCTGGCAGAGGAATACCTGCGTAAAGCTCTTGCAATAGCCCCCTCCGACAGAGACCTTCTCTACAACCTTGAAATCATTAGCGCCGAGAAGAATCGACAGCAGCCACACGCTCCCCGATAGACTGTATCTGTTGCGTACCTTCTTGCGAGGTATAAGGTCTTGTCAGCTTATACCACCAGGTCAGAAACAAGGCACGATTATTTCCTTGTTTTAACAGTTTGAGTCAATAAGACATTAAACAGATGCACCATATTCTCCGATACAGCAATACGGAAAATAAATATCAATAAATTTTTGATTATTATTTTTCCAGATGATAGGATTTATTAAACACTTGAATTTTTTATCGTTGAGTATTTCATGGAGGAAAAAAAACAATGTCAAACTGTCTATACAGGGAAAAGAGAACAAATCGCTCTTTTCTTGCAAATGAGCAGGGTTTCACCCTCATTGAACTTGCCATCGTATTGGTAATTATCGGTCTTATCCTCGGATCAGTACTGAAAGGAAAAGACCTGATCAACAGTGCCAAGCAGAAACAATTTTACAATGCCTTCGTCAAAACCTGGGAACTGAGTATCATCTCCTACTATGACCGCACCGGATACCTCTTAGGTGATGGTGAAGTAAACGGCGGACGTCAAGGTTACAGCATAAACGGGGCCTTCGATCAGATTAGCGGTACCAGATTTAACAGTGTTAACGCTGCGCTCGCTGAAAAAGGACTGGCAATACCGACAACCAACACATCAAACAGCTACTCCTATTCATTTAGCGGTGCCTATAGCGGCAACAGGACTATTCTTCTCTATCTGTTTTATCGAACAAATTATGGCCAGACAGATAATAGCATGCTCCTTTTCAATGTGCCTACAGATCTGGCTTACGCACTGGATAAAATCATCGATGGTCAGGTGGATGCAACTACCGGAAAATGTGTACTGGACAGAGGAGAGGCAGGAGACACATGGGGCGATGCCAGTACAGTACCCGCTGTAAATATGGCGATTAGAATTGATGCCTTATAACCCGAATCTCTATAGGTTTTTTCGTTCCTGAGACCACATGCAGGAAAGGCTGACAAAGCCTGTAACCCCATCCGCGGCACCAGAAAGCGGATGGGGTTGATGCTCATTGTATGATACTTTTCGTTACACCATTAACATTCACCTTACCATCAAAGCTGCTTCCCGCCACACAGCTGTTTGTACCTGTGTACACAGCAGGATTCATGTTGCAGCGGGCGAGCTGCTCAAAGGTCTCGCTGTTACTGCATCCCGTTCCAAAATAAAGTGTTTGTCCCGGAAAAATGGTGAGCGAAGTGGAAATACCGGTTCCTGGAGCACAGCCCTGAGAATTATCCAACCAGATCTCTCCGTTGTCCACGGATACCTCAATTATGGTGTTACGCACATTACACAATTTTCCTGCCAGCTCGGCAAAGGTAAGCTCTTCCACAAGATCATCACGCTTCAACGTAACATCGTAAGGGTTTGAACTCATTTCATATTCGCGGTTGGTATTACTGTTTTTTCCACCGGATTTATGATCTTGACCCATACTGCTGAAATACGCGGCTACATAATAACCATTGCCGGAAGATGCGATCCTGCCGTCATTGCTGCCATCTGCTGTATTAGTGACACAAACCATGTTACTGGCATTGCAAGGCGCATTCACGGGCTTTCCATACCAGGAGTAAAGATTATCCAGAAGATAGAGCGTCACACAGATGTTCTGAGAACTGGTGGTGGTGAGGATATCGGTAACATCGTACTGGTAGGGCAAGCCCCAGACATCTTTTTCGGCGGGACTGTATTGTAATTCAACATAGGGAAGGTGGGCAGCATCCGGCAAAGGCAGTTTACCGTGGCTCAGAGCATAGGAAACAAGAGAATTTTCTATGGCCTTCAGATTATCCTTTTCCCGTGTAAGCTTGCTTTTTTTATTGAGTGTATTCATCACGCCTACACTTACTGTTATCAGCAGTCCTACGACCACAAGCACAATGCTCAACTCAATTATACTAAATCCATTGTTTCCCAGCTTTCCTCTATTCATAAGAACCCTACCGCCTGAATTTCTGCCGACCTGCCTCAATCACTCAACATGTTGCATACAATAATCCTATTGCAAACTATCCGGTTTTGCAACTGACTCTAACTCTCCAGATATTGTAGAACAAAATGTAGAGGATGACTAATCTCAAGAGGTTTCAGATAAGAAAGATATATGGAAGGGTGAAAATCTAAAAAGATTGTAACAGAAGCCCTGCAATAATAAACAGCATAATAACAAAGCTGTACGCAATTATAAGGATCTTACCGGGGTCCTTGGGAAAAATCTTTTGCAACTCTTTCGTCCAGATTGTTTTCTTCATACCATGATGTCCTTACAACTGTCTGTTGATCATACACCGTATTTTTAGTTCTTCATTTTATTCTGTAAACAATAATGATGACAAGACAACACATAAATGATGATAAAACACCTTTAAATTATGACGAATTATGACAAACATAGATACCCCGGTTTACCCATAATTGAATTTCATCTTCGGGTAAAAACAACACTGGATCAATTAAGAAAACTGGACTATAAACATACCTGATATTTCAGTACCACAGAATTGAGTATATTCATAACCTCACAACCTGCCTTTAACAGGGAAACTCATGTTTGAAAATATACGGGCAAGACTCAGGACCAGGAGCTGGGAAACAGCAAACAAAAAGGATCTCTACTACTGTTATCGTCTGCTTCTGAACAGAAAACCGGACAGTGAAGGCTGGAACACCTTTATGGCCGATATCTCCCGTGGCGGAATAACAGTAGAGCGACTGGTTCGGTATTTCCTTTCCTCACCCGAATTTAAAAACAACCAGCTCAATCATGAAAGAGATAAAAAAATACCCGTCGAGGTGGAGCTGGAGGGATTCGGCATGTATGTTGCTCCTCCTGATGGAGCCATTGGCAAATATATCATTGATAATCACAGCTGGGAACCACATGTTACCAGAACGCTTCGCCAGCGGATCAAACCGGGAATGGTTTTTGTGGATATTGGTGCCAATATCGGCTATTTCAGCATGCTGGCAGCAAGTATAATCGGGTCGTCAGGGAAAGTTCTCGCATTTGAACCTGACCCGTTTAACGCTTCTCTCATCTACCTGAATGGTCAAAAGAATGGTTTTACAAACATTGAGATCTATCCCTTTGCTGTTGCCGAAACAAAAAAAATCGTCGTTTACGATAATCTTGATGGAAATGGTACCATATCCAATCCTGGAAACGATAGTAAAACACTCACTTCCCGTAATGTGGTACATGCAATAAAACTGGATGATATCCTTTCCCAGGAAGACCTTATCGACATCATAAAAATAGACATAGAAGGTGCCGAACACCTTGCACTGCTTGGCGCGACAGCACTTATCAAACGACATAAACCGCTCATCATTGCAGAATTCTCACCTGGTGGTTTAGAGAATATATCAGGCGTTTCAGGAGAAAAATTTCTCCAGCACATTGTTGATTTGAACTATACTCTCTCAGCAATACATGGTAATGGAGATATAGAAAGATGTGGAAACTCGGTAGCAAAGACCCTCGCATTTTTCGAAAGCCAGAAACAGGGGCATATTGAGATACTGGCAGAGCCGCAATAGATCACGCTGATATCATTAAGAAAACTGTATTATTTACAGAAAGAAGCAACTATATTTTCTTTTTTTCAATATGACATACACTATTGCAATAGTTGAAGATGATGAACGTTTACGGGCCAATTATACACAGGCTTTAAAACGGGAAGGCTACGCTGTTTCAAGTTACGGCAGCAGACAGGAGGCTCTTGATGCCTTTTCCGTAAGGCTGCCTGACCTTGCCATCCTTGACGTCATGCTCGCAGATGAAATGGAGGGCGGCTTTGAGATATGCAAAGAACTACGCAGGGTATCGCCAACGATTCCCATTATATTTCTGACAGCACGCGACTCTGATCTGGACAAGGTATCCGGTCTGCGTCTTGGTGCCTGGGACTACCTTACAAAAAATACCACAACTCTTGATTTTTTACCGGTACGTATCTCTGCTCTTTTTAAAATGCTGGAAGCACTCAAAGGTGGAACAGATAACCAGGAAAAGGCTATTCATTCGGGAGACCTTGTTATCCAGGAGAATAAAAAACAGGTGACCTGGAAGGGGATACCACTGAACCTGACCTTGACAGAGTTTTGGATCCTGGTGTCGCTGGTACGTAACCCGGGTAACGTCAAATCTCATGCGCAGCTCATGAAATCAGCGAATGTTGTAGTAACCAACAACGCCATTGCCGCACATATACGCAGGATTCGGGGAAAACTCAGAGAAATAGACCCGGAATTTGATGCCATTCATGCTGAATATGGTATGGGCTACCGCTGGCGGGAATAGCCCGAAACACTCAGACTTGCCGATGCGTATCTCCCTTCGTCTCAAACTGGCGCTTATCTCGCTTTTATTGTTAGCTATTCCCTACACGGGAATGCGGCTTGCCAGCATTGTTAAAACAAACCTGATCAGCAGCAGAAAAGAAGCATTGCTGTTCTCCGCCCGGGCTGTGGCATCGGCTATCAGCAGCAGAGAAGGGCTCTTCGATTCTGAGAGATTTCTTTCACTTAATCAGAACAGGGATCTTTATCTCTACCGCCTCACCAACCCGATGCGGCTCAATGGTAAAATTGACGACTGGCAAAAACACATGGAAAACGCTGCCTTTTTCGGTAAGGATCACCTGCTCGCAGAAGACGGTGTTTTTTTGAAAGAGGGCTCGGGTTTCACCCACCTTCTCGGTCAACGGGGTAAATATCTCTACAGCTTATTTCTCGTTACCGATGACAGGCTTGTTTTTCGGGAAAAAGACTCACTCTCACTTACCAGGTCAGACCATCTTATAATTACAATCGAAAGACAGGATAATCAGAGAGAGACGTACATTATCACACCAAAGAAGCCCGGCTGGGTCAACGGCTTTTTAATGAGTAAATCCCGGGACAGACTTATCCCTCAACGAAGTGAAACCCGCATTCAGGGAATATGGAAACCCACTGAGAAAGGATACGTAATTGAGTTACGAATTCCTTTGGAACTTCTCGGCAATAAACTGGCTTTTGCCATAGGAGACGTTGATGATCCGGTATCCAGAAACATACATTGCCTCATCGGTACAGCAAACACCGAACAACCGGAAAATATTGGCTGGCTGCTTTCCCAATCCTCAGTTATTGAAGATATACTCACTTCACTGAACCGACCGCAGTCACGCATCCAGATCGTTGACAGCTCGAGACATATCCGGGCAAGCTATGGTTCTTTAAAGATCAGCGATACGGAGGGAACTGCATCCGAAAAAAATTTTTCGTTATACAGGTTTCTCAGTCCTCTTTTCAATCTCTTTACCGAACCGCTCTTTAATGATTTTCCAGACATTACACCGCAACCTTCAACGCTGGAGTTACCCGGCATAAATGATGCCCTCGCCGGGAAAAATTCAATATCCACCTACCGGCTTGAAAACACCAATGTGGAAATCATGACTGCCATAACCCCTTTGTATGAAAAAGAAGATATCATTGGTGCTGTTGTGGTCGAACAGACAACCAATTCAATCCTTGCCCTGAAAAATAAAGTTATTGAAGAGTCCTTTGCCTTTGCCTTAACCGTTCTACTCTTTGGCGGACTGGGACTCTTATTCTTTGCATATCGCATCTCGTCAAGGATCACCAAACTGCGCGACGCAGCCGCTCATTCGGTGGGAGATACCGGCCAGATCCTCTCAATTCCCGCAGCTGCAACGACGCAGGATGAAATTGGAGATCTTTCCCGGGCACTCAACACCATCCTCACCAGGCTCAAGGCTCAGGAGCAGTACCGGGAAAAGATGGCAGACAATCTGGAACACGAAATGCGCACGCCCCTTGCCAGTGCCTCTGCCTCATTGAAAAATCTGGCCAGCGAGATACAAAGCGGCCCAACCCATATAACAGATTATGTGAAATGGGCAATTCGTGACATAAAGAGAATGGAGGATCTGCTCACCGCCATCCGTGACGCCACAAGCCTCACCCACGCCCTCGACCATCGATTTCATGACAGGTTTGACCTCTCCCAGGCACTGAGGATGTGGCTGGAACACGGTTGGAAACAAACCTTTAACGAGGTCAACTTTCTCGCTGATTTTCCTGAACAGGAAACCTATGTCGAAGGCGACCCAGACAGAATCCTTCAGGCCCTTGACAAACTCATCGAAAACGGTGTTGCCTTTCACACCCCGGGAACGCCCATTCAGTTAACGATGTCAACGGTTAAAAATCAGGTAGTTATCACCGTATTCAATCAGGGCAATCACATCCCCGGCCACCTGCTGGAAGAAATTTTCAACTCTATGGTATCCGAGCGAACAAAGCAGGACCAGCGTCCCCATTTAGGCCTCGGGCTCTTTATTGTCCGGACCATCGTTGAACATCATGGCGGCTCTGTCAAGGCAACCAATATACATGACGAACCTGAAGGCGTCTGTTTTACCATTAACCTGCCCGGCAAACACCTGTAAGGCACAAGTAAAGCCAGACACCTTTCAGCCGGCTCTGCCTTACTCTTTCTATTCGCTCAAAACACTGCTGACTTTAGTTACCAGCTCTTTTTCAGTGAATGGTTTAGCAATAAAGTTGAGATCTTGATCGAGTATACCCTGTTGAGAGATGACATTATTGGTATAACCGGACATATACATTACCTTCAAATCCGGATATATCAGCAAAGCTTTCTGGTAGAGTTCAGAACCATTCATCTCTGGCATTATTACATCAGTGAGCAGCAAATCAACCAAAGCTCCCTCCTGCTGCATCAGAGCAAGCGCATCATCTCCACTACTTGCCTCCAATACGGAGTATCCCTGCTTGAGCAAAATCTTGTTCGTCAGTTCTCTCACCTGCGTATTATCCTCGACAAGAAGAATAGTCGCCTGCCTGCATGCCCCGTTGTCACCTATCGCTTCGTCCTGAACATCTTTTTCCTCATTTTCAATGAGAGGAAAATAAACCTTGAAAACAGTCCCCTCTTTCAGAACTGAGTTAACTTCAATATTTCCACCATGCTGTTTGACAATGCCATATACAGTGGCGAGACCCAGACCTGTTCCTTCTGTGCCTTTTGTGGAAAAAAATGGCTCGAAAATATTTACACGGGTTTCATCATCCATGCCCACACCATTATCCACGATTGACAACACTGCGTATTCTCCAATGCCCAGATCGCCCTGAATCATTTTCCTCAAGATATGTATGCTTTCTTTCCTTACTTCAACCATCAACCTGCCGCCAGAGGGCATTGCGTCAGACGCATTAACCGTCAAATTCATGAGCACCTGCTCTATCTGATTCGGATCAGCATTGATTGGCAAAACCTCATCTTCTACAACTATACACAGACCGACATTTTCCCGAATAACGCGGCACAGAAATTTTTCGAAGCCGGTAACAACAGCTGCCAGATCAACTGTCTTCATCTGGACAGGCTGTTTTCGGCTGAAAACCAACAGCTGACGTACAAGGTTACGTGCCCTTAAGCCAGCCTCATAAATATTATTTAAAAATTCAGCCCTCGAATCAACCTCACAGGTATCCTTTGCCAGTATTTCACAATATCCTATCACAGGAACCAGCAGGTTGTTTAAATCATGGGCAATACCTCCAGCTAATCTGCCGATTGATTCCATCTTTTGCGCCTGCCGGTACTGCTTTTCATATTGTGTTTTTTCCTTCTCAATTTGCTTGAATAAGGAAAGATCAATATCAACACAGAATATTATTTTTTCACCCCTGTTATTCGTAGTCATCACATGCGATGAAAAAACATATACTGTATCAGCAAATTTATTTCTCAGTTTCAGTTCAGCTGCTGGAATCGCAATATCATCATCAAGCCAGGCTTGAATAGCAGCAACAGCATCCTTACGCATAGCGTCGGGTAAGATGAGATCTTCAAGTCTTCTGCCCATCGCCTCTTCGGCATGATAACCATACAATTTCTCACTTGCCCTGTTCCAATAAATAACCTTTCTTTCCCTGTTATATCCTTGAATAGAAACACTCTCGACAGAATCAAAAACAGCGTGCAAACGATTTTCACTTTCTTCAAGATTTATGCGCATCTGTTTTTCTTTTTGGAAGGCTTCCCGGAGGCCTTTTAACATCAAGGCAAAAAATATAGAAACCAGGCCATTTACCAGAAGGAAGTTTGAGCCAATCAACAGCCAAAGCTGAAGAGGGTCCTCCAGCTGACGCGCCCACTCGAGCCGATCTGCAGCAATCGCGCCGGCAATAAAAAGTAATATTGCAGCATTACATAACAGGCTGTAAAAAACGGACCGCAGGCTATATACATTACTGGCGAATATCGAAGCGCCCAACAGCCAGATATGACCGGCACTCATAGGCCCAAGATTGAGGAGTAAGATCGTGCCCAATAAATAGCATATAAAAAAAATTAATACCGTTCTGACTCTGAGAGGAAGCCCTCTCCACAAAAAGAGAGCTACAATAAGCAAATAAACGACAATATCGAAAAGAACTACATGAGTCAGACCTTTTTTAGAAAAAAGCCACCAGACAGAGGGAATTAACGCAAAGGGCCCGCCAAGAACTCCCAGAATACACGTTATATAGACAACACGTTCCTGCCAGAGCAGAAAAGGATCATCAACAGAATGGGATGACGGAGGTAGTATACTTTCTTCTATTTTCCTGCGCACCCAGGAATCGGGAGAAAACCAATTTCGTAAATTCATTGTATCTCGTTTAAAACAGCATAAGGCAACCCGGAGTTACAGTAGCTTCCCAACTTTTTCTTTTCACTATAGCATCACCCACACCAGTATTACAAGATTGTAATCTTCAGGAAAGACTGCGGTAATGTTTACAGGGTATAATGGCCAACAGAGAATTAAACCTATGTCATTTTACAAAAGGATATACCCACCATGCTAAGCAGTTCAGACAACCCTCCTGTAACAGTTTATCCTCCTCAGGAGAAGATTGTAAAAGAGGATATATACAGCTCCATCCAGCAAATCAACGAAAAGGTAAAAGAAAACAGCAGCTGGCTCTCGCCGTTCAGGAACCAGATCGAAAAAACACTTGTGGGACAACAGCATCTTGTCGACTGTCTGCTGGTGGGCTTGCTCACCGGCGGCCATGTACTGCTCGAAGGGCTGCCAGGTCTAGCCAAAACGCTGGCAGTAAAAACACTCTCTCAGGCAGTCAGTGCCGACTTTCGCAGGATTCAGTTTACCCCTGATATGTTGCCTGCTGATATTATCGGAACAGAGATCTATAATCCGCAAAACACCTCATTTGAAGTCAAAAAAGGCCCTATCTTTTCAACCTTGATCCTGGCTGATGAGATCAACAGAGCTCCGGCAAAGGTACAGTCTGCATTGTTAGAAGCCATGCAGGAGCGGCAGATTACTATTGGCAATCAGACCTTTTCCCTCCCTGAAGTATTTCTGGTACTGGCAACCCAGAATCCCGTCGAACAGGAAGGGACATATCCACTGCCAGAAGCACAGGTGGATCGTTTTATGCTCAAGGTAGTGGTTGACTATCCGTCCCTTGCAGAGGAACGACGCATCATTGACCTCTTTGATGATGAAGCCCAGTCTATTTCCATCTCTCCTGTTATCACAACAGATGATATCATCAATGCCCGCAAGGTGGTTCGAACAATTTACATGGATGATAAGATCAAGGATTACATTGTCGCACTCATCTATGCAACCAGAAATCCGAAAATATATGATCTTCAGCTGGAAGAATATATCGAAACGGGAGCCAGTCCACGTGCCACCATAAACCTGAAGGCAGCAGCAAAGGCACTTGCTTACCTGGCAGGCCGGGGATTTGTCACCCCTGATGACGTCAAACAGGCGGCCTTTGATGTTATGCGTCATCGTATCCGTATCAGCTATGAAGCTGAGGCTGAAGAGATAAGCAGTGAAGATATTATCAGGAAAATTCTCGACACTGTACCGGTTCCCTAATGAGTTCTGTAATCCCCCGGGAAATCTTAAAAAAAGTACGCCAGATCGAGGTTCGGACCAACCGGCTGGTGAATGACAGTCTCGCCGGTAACTATCATTCGGTCTTTAAGGGCAGCGGCATGAACTTTGACGAGGTGCGTGCCTATGTCGCCGGTGATGATATACGCTCGATTGACTGGAATGTCACAGCCCGAACAGGCGTGCCTCACGTCAAGAAGTTTGTCGAAGAACGGGAGTTAACCATTATGCTGCTGATCGATATCAGCGGCTCCGGTGATTTTGGTTCCACCACTGTATCAAAAAGGGAACTTATGGCTGAGGTGGGTTCCATCATCGCCTTTTCTGCCCTGAAAAATTCTGACAAGGTGGGACTGATACTCTTTTCAGACTTTGTTGAACTCTATATCCCCCCGAAAAAGGGACGATCTCATATCCTGCGGGTCATCAGAGAGATTCTCTTTTTTACCCCGGAAAACAAACGGACAGACCTGACGATTCCCGTTGATTTTATCAACAAGATCTTGAAACGAAAGAGTGTCGCCTTTCTCATCTCCGATTTCTGTTTTGGCAACGCCTTTGAGGAACAGCTTGAACAACTCGCTCCCAAGCTGCAAAGCTGTAACAGGCGTCATGACCTGATAAGTCTTATTATTACAGATCCACGTGAATTGGAGCTGCCCGATATCGGCTGGATAACCCTGGAAGATGCTGAAACCGGTGAACAGATTGAACTCAACACCTCAGATCCCGCAGTGCGGAAAAACTATGGTGAGCTGGCAGCAGGCAGACAGCGGACGCTGGAGAAAACCTTTCGCTCGTCGGGCATTGATTTTCTTCATCTCTCCACAGACGGATCGTACATGCAGCCGCTGTTGGGTTTCTTTGCCACACGAAGAAGGAGGGCTTCTTTATGAACCCCGCAGCCCAAGCTCCCGTGCTCCATGATGTCTATGCCCCTGTAGCGGTAGCAGAGCCGATGAACTGGCTGCTGATTCTTGCTGGCATTGCTGTTTTCCTGCTTGTGGTGATTGCAGCCATCTTTCTGTTAAAAAAAATGCGAGCAAGGAAAAAAAACATCCCGCAAATCCCGCCCCATGAAATTGCCCTTTCCCAGCTTACGCTGGCACAGGAGTATATTGAAAAAGGTGATATGTTAGGCTATGCCGGAAGGGTCTCCGAGATATTACGTATCTACATTGAGCAGCGTTTCGCCGTCCAGACGACACGGCAGACAACACGGGAGTTTCTCGAGATCATCACCCGGGAATCAGAGCACGCGCTTCTCTTTGCACACAGGGAAAATCTTGCCTGCTGTCTGGAGCTATTTGATCTTGCCAAATATGCGCATAAA
>PDWI01001503.1_pt1 | contig 54630 bp, 55 predicted proteins | sample 1430891 | NCBI WGS metagenome assembly PDWI01 (sample SAMN01162508, study PRJNA174530) | Oral metagenome, whole genome shotgun sequencing project. | biome: Marine environment; feature: Marine mammal; material: Swab sample of the gingival sulcus; isolation source: swab sample of gingival sulcus... | reverse complement strand
TGAATATAGGTGGATACAAGGTATAGTCTTTTTGATTTGACCGCATAGGTGTTTCCAGTTTTACACAGCAAGAAGAAAATAAATCAATTTGCTGTGTACTGGATAAATATCCTTTGTCGCCAAGCAGAGTACAATTGTTTAATCCAGAATACTTTACTTGAGACAAGTAGTGAACATCATGGATACTTGCTTTTGATAGGTCCATGCTGTGAAAAACACCACTTGCAGAGATACAAAAATGGAGTTTGTATCCATAATACCAGGTTTTATTCACAGCAGAGTATCCCTTATTTGGAGCGGTCTCAAAGTTTTCTTTACAAATCTTACTTCTTTGTTCACGGGCATTTTTGCAAACAGGTATTGGAATAGAATCAACCAGGTAGCAATCTTCTCCTACATTAAGGAAGCTGGAAATCGACTTGTTAAGTTGTTCAATAAAAGAATACAAACGTTTTCGCCTTCGGTTAAAGTTGCTTCGGTCGATTAGGTTGGGAAAATCATCAGCATATTCATTTTTGATTTTTGCCCATAAGAATGATTCACTGTCTATTCCAAGAGATTCGCTAGTAATTGCAAATGCAATAATTTGACAATTAGATAATTTCGGCTTCCTTCGACAAGGAAAGAAATTATCGTTGCAGTCAATACGATTTTCAAATACAGATTTGGTAATGTTGAAGAATCTGTCGAAACTTGATTTCAAGTTATGCATAATGGAAGTATTTTGGTGAGAGATTATACTTCTAAGATATTGAATACAACATTTTTTTGTATTGACATCAGCAAAGATATTTTTGACGTGTATGATGACTCAGGTAGTTTTCATCAGTTTGAAAACAATTCCTGGATTAGGTCAAAAAACAGCAACGATTTTATTGGTGTTAACAGATGGTTTTAATCGTTTTGAGAATGCCAAAGAATTATGCAGTTATGTTGGACTTACCCCTAAGATTAGAGGATCGGGAAGCAGTGTGAAAGGACGTTCTAAAATCAGTAAGATAGGGAATTCAAAACTTCAAAATTTATTGTTTATGCGTAGTTTTAATGCCTGCAAATACAGCTGGGCCTGTAAAGCACTTTACGATAGGATTGTGGCAAAAGTAAAAAGTAAAAAACTGGCATTAATTGCTGTGTGTAATAAACTCTTAAAACAGGCTTGTTTTTCACCTCAGTTCTTTGTTATAGTGCATTATTCTAATTGATTATACATTTTTTTAAAAAGATTAATTCATCTTTCATATTTCTATTAGGGTTTGGGAAAAAAGCATCTTCAATGATATTTAACGAGTCAAGTTTTATAATAACAGGAGTATAAATGTATTTTAGCTCACGTCTAATAAGATCATGCTCATCAAAATAAATAAATTTATAGTAAGTATTCCTATATTGATCTCTTCCTATATTGGTGGAAGTTGCAATAATATAAACAACTTGGATATTAGATAATGAATCAATCTTTTTTGTTAATTTATACCCTATGTCAATACAATCTTCACAATCAAACCCGTTATATATAAATATTGCTTTGTTTTTTAAATCAATTGAATCACCAACAATTCTCTCAAGCGATTTTAATTGTTTGCCAATTATCATCAATTTCTGTTTTTTTGCTTCATTAAACCTTTTAAGATTATCTACATTATTGCTCTGTTTTTTATTTATGCAGGAAAACAATAGTAGAATAACAAAGAGTGAAAATATCTTGTTTTTATTCATAATTATAAAGAGTTAATTCGGCATTTGTTTGGTTATATGCTAATATGTTTTCTCCTGTCACACAAATAGGACCAAACCAACCATTACCTAAATGAAATATTCTCTTAGGCAAAATCGTATTGTTAATCATTTCAAATTGGATTATTTTATTACATTGTAATCTATCATTTTCACCTACAGATAATGTCAAAATAAATAGCTTATTTTCAAATATATAAGAGTCGGGAAATAATTGGTAATAACTATTTATATCCTGTTTTTGTTTTTCCGTAAATTTTAATAACTGATTAACCAAATCAATGTTTTGAAATTCATAATCCAATAGAATTTCACCACTCATATTGTATATTTCTATTTTAGATTGACAATCAGGTATTGATATAATTCTATCTCCCATCACATGCAAGTGCCTTTTGTTTTTTATTCTTGTTTCCTTTTGTGTTTCAAATTTTTTAAGATTGCCAAACCAAAGAATTGAATCTGAACCTAAAGATAATGCACATATACTAGATGTAAGATGAAAATTTGTCAATAAAACTTTCCCTTCCTGCAAACAAAACCTAATATCTGAACTTAAACTGATACTTTGAGGGATGTTAATTGTTCTTAAATAGTCATTAAATCCAAATACTTCAATTGTTTTTTTACCATCGTTTATGATAAAGATATGATCCTGATATATAAATAGATGCGATGCGCCCAGCAATTCACCAGGACCTTTGCCTTTATTGCCAAGTGTTTTTTCTAGTTTAAGTTTACGGTTTAATATTAAAATATTATCTCTGTTGTAATCTGAAATAAAAAATTTGTTTTTATAAAAAAAAACTGATCTTATATCAAAAAAAAAAGATGAGTCGCTTAATTGATTTATAAATATATCTTTTTTTAATTTTTGAATAGGTAATTGGCCTTTATGGTAATTACATGATGTAATTATTGACATTAAGACTAAGCTTAAATAAAAAATATTTTTCATACATTGAGATTTAAGTAATGGGATTGTTGTTAATTAACAACAATCCCATATAAAATTTAACACTCTGTTTTATGCCCATCGCATTTAACCCATCCAGTTCCACGTGAACAAGACTCTGTCCCTGTGCAAGAGACAGAACCTGTAACTGTTCCTGCTATATTAAAGCAATTTGAATATACAGTACAAGAGTAACCACCTCCTTCTGCATCTGCCTTTGCAATCTTCATAAAAGAAGACAAATCAATTTGACGGGTATTAAGCTTACTTGACTTTGAAAAGTTTAGAAACATTGTTGCAGCTATAAAACCGCAACCCAAAATAAAAATCACTTTTTTCATTATGTATTTATTTACTTGTGCGAATAATTTAATACAGGTTTATTCGCTTGACCGTTTGTTTTAATGCACTGTAATAGTGTGCTATGCGTAGTTGTCTATGTTTTTTGAGAAAGATAGTCAAAATTTCTAGTATAATAGACAAAATTTAGGCTATTTTTTAGACATTCCTTTCTAATGGACATTTTTCAGGCTGTATTTTTACCATGATTTTACCAAGAAGAATAAATGGCTCAGCTTTGTATTATCTATATAAACGGAAACAAGCTCTGTTGGAGAGCAACTCGCCAGGGATAATATAGATGCTCGATGAAAAAGTCAATACAATGGGTTGCTTTTCAAGGTAGCTCATTAACCTTTTTTTGAGAGCGTTATGCCTTTAAAGACTCATCTATAAATTTCTTTTTTCTCCTTAAAGACAAGCCATTGTGATTACGAAATTTATTCTTTAAATCTGCGAAATGTCCATCGATAGCATTGGTTGTATTAGTGATTTCAAGTTTAATACAATCATGCCAAGTAAAGAGCAAAGTAAACTATTTTTCAAACTACGGTAAATTTTTGTTTGAAGATAAAAAAACTGTCCGCCGGTCAATTGACAGACGGACAGCACATTCAAATATTCTTAAAAAAGTTTTTATTCTTCGGTAGCTTCCGGTTTTGAAAAATCCATGGCAGCCATCCGAACATAAGAATTGTAGCGCCATTTAGCGTTTTCTTCTGATGCTTTAAAGAGCTCATCGGCAACTGCCGGGAACGATTTCTTCAGCGAGGTATAACGCACTTCGCCATTGAGGAAAGTTTGAAATTTACTCCAGTCAGGTTGTTTCGAATCGAGTTGGAAAGGATTTTTCCCTTCTTCTTCCAATAACGGGTTGTACCTGAAAAGTGACCAGTAACCCGATTCCACTGCTTTTTTCTCCTCCTCCTGGCTTTTACCCATGCTGGCACGCAGGCCATGGTTAATACAAGGTGAATAAGCGATAATTATGGAAGGTCCGGGATAAGCTTCGGCCTCTTTAACAGCTTTGAAATATTGTGCCTGATTGGCCCCTATGGCTACCTGTGCTACATACACATATCCGTAACTCATCATCATGGCGCCCAGGTCTTTTTTACGCACCCGCTTGCCTGAAGCAGCAAATTTGGCTACGGCACCAATAGGTGTCGATTTCGATGATTGGCCACCAGTATTGGAATACACTTCGGTATCCATAACCAGAATGTTGATGTCTTTGCCACTTGCCATTACATGATCGAGTCCGCCAAATCCAATATCATAAGCCCAACCGTCGCCGCCAAATACCCAGATCGACTTTTTGACCAGGTATTGTTTTAAGCTTAGTATTTCTTTTGCGATATTGTTTTTACTGCCTTTAATAGCATCAAGCACCTGCTGGGAAGCCTCTATTGATCCTTCGGCTATATCTTTGTTTAATAGCCAGTTAGCGTAAGCATCTTTTTCGGCTTGGGAAGCGCCGTTTTGCAATGCTTCGTTCATTAACATGGCAATCCTTTCGCGCTGTGCATCCACACCCTCTGCAAATCCAAAACCATATTCGGCATTGTCTTCGAACAGTGAGTTGGCCCAAGCCGGTCCGTGCCCTGAATCTTTGTGCTTACAGTAAGGTGTTGATGGTGCTGATCCTCCGTAAATTGATGAACATCCGGTGGCATTGGCTACCATCATGCGTTCGCCAAACAATTGGGTAATAAGTTTTATGTAAGGAGTTTCACCACATCCGGCGCAAGCTCCGGAAAACTCAAACAAAGGTTGAGCAAACTGCGAATTCTTCACCGATTTGGTTTTGTCCACCATTTTTTCTTTCAAACTGACTTCGTTGGCCATATAATCCCAGCGGTCGATTTCGCTTTGTTGTGTTCCGAGTGGCTTCATAATCAACGCTTTCTCTTTCGCCGGGCACACATCGGCACAGTTACCGCAACCTGTGCAGTCTAACACCGAAACCTGGATGCGGAAATTAAGGTCCTGGAATAATTTTTTAGGTGCAGCTACACGTGTTTCAGTACCATTAGGCGCATTTTTTGCTTCTTCTTCTGTTAAAAGAAATGGACGTATGGCAGCATGTGGGCAAACGTAAGCACACTGGTTACATTGTATACAGTTACCTGCCAGCCATTCCGGAACATTTACGGCTACACCGCGTTTTTCGTAAGCTGCTGTTCCCGGCAGGAAAGTACCGTCTTCGGCATCCTTAAACGTAGAAACAGGCAAGTCGTCTCCCTGCTGGTTGTTAATAACATCCACAACTTTTCGAATGTATTCCGGCCGCTTTTTATCTTCTTTTTCAGTAGTTACTTTCAAGTTTTTCCATTCTTCCGGAACGGCTATTTTTACTACATTTTTGCCACCGGCGTCAACGGCCTCAAAGTTCATGTTTACAATGCGTTCTCCTTTTCTGCCATAAGATTTTATAATGGCTTTTTTCATCTCTTCAACGGCATTATCGTAAGGTATTACGCCCGTAATTTTAAAAAATGCCGACTGCATAATGGTGTTGGTGCGCGTTCCAAGCCCCAGCTCTTCACCCAGTTTTGTACCGTTAATAATGTAAAAATTGATTTCTTTTTCAGCAAGGTACTTTTTCATCGAGTCCGGAAGGCGCTTTTTGGTTTCTTCTTCGTCCCAAATAGAATTTAGAAGAAATGAACCACCCTTTTTTAATCCCCTTAAAACGTCATACATATTAATATATGCGGGAACATGGCATGCCACGAAGTCAGGCGTAGTTACCAGGTAGGTAGAGCGTATTTGTTTGTCGCCAAACCGAAGGTGAGAGCAGGTAAACCCTCCTGATTTTTTTGAATCGTACTGAAAGTACCCCTGGCAATATTTATCTGTAGAATCGCCAATGATTTTTATTGAATTTTTATTGGCACCCACAGTACCATCTGATCCCAAACCGTAAAATTTAGCCTGGTAAGTGCCTTTTGGAGTAATATCGATTTCCTCTTTTTGTGGTAACGACTTAAATGTTACATCGTCAACAATACCAATGGTAAAATCGTTTTTGGGCTCATTCATTTCGAGGTTCTCGTATACCGATAGTATTTGTGATGGTGTAGTATCTTTCGATCCCAGCCCATAACGCCCACCAACTATTACCGGGGCATTTTCCTTGCCATAAAAATGCGCTTTTATATCGAGGTACAAAGGTTCTCCTGCAGCACCGGGTTCTTTGGTACGATCAAGAACAGCTATTGTTTTTGCCGATTTTGGCAATGCTTCTATAAAATGTTTTGCCGAAAACGGGCGGAACAAATGCACGGCAATTAAACCAACTTTTTTGCCTTGGCCAGCCAAATAGTCAATGGTTTCGCGAATGGTTTCCGTTACTGAGCCCATGGCGATAATTATGTTTTCAGCTTCCGGGTCGCCATAATAGCTAAAAGGCCTGTATTTTCTGCCGGTAAGTTTACTCACTTTGTCCATATAATCGGCTACAATATCGGGAACGGCATCGTAGAAACGGTTGGCAGATTCTTTTGCCTGGAAAAAGATGTCAGGATTCTGGGCTGTTCCTCGGGTTACAGGATTTTCGGGGTTTAATGCACGATCCCTGAATTCCTGTATTGCTTCCTGATCAACCAGTGGCAACATATCTTCCATTTCAATGGCTTCTATTTTTTGCACTTCGTGTGATGTGCGAAAACCATCAAAGAATGACAGGAACGGCACCCTTGACTTTAGTGTTGCAAGGTGGGCTACTCCTGCCAGGTCCATCTCTTCCTGCACCGATCCTGAAGCTATCATGGCGAAACCGGTTTGTCGTGCAGCATAAATATCACTATGGTCGCCAAATATGGATAATGCATGCCCTGCTACGGCACGTGCACTAACGTGAAAAACAGTTGGAAGCAGCTCGCCAGCTATTTTATACATATTGGGAATCATTAATAAGAGCCCCTGCGAAGCAGTGTAGGTAGTTGTTAATGCTCCTGATTGTAAAGCTCCGTGAACAGCTCCGGAAGCACCTGCTTCACTCTGCATTTCAGCCAGTTGTACAGGTCTTCCATACATATTTTTCTTTCCATAGGCTGCCCACTCATCAACATACTCTGCCATTGTTGACGAAGGTGTAATAGGATAAATACAGGCAACCTCACTAAACATGTAACTCATGTATGCTGCTGCATAGTTACCGTCACATGTGATAAATTTTTTCTGTTTTGCCATTTTATGAATTATTTTGATTTTTGTTACTTGTTATTTGATGCTTTTATACCAAAACCTTTCATAATTTGTGATTTTGATTATTTCTATGAGCGTCTGATTCGACTATCTTCCTCATGCATCTGAAAACCGGATAATTTCTCCAGTGTCATTTTATAAGTTCTGATGGCCAATTCATTCGATAACATATATATACAATATTTTATAAGATATTTCTTTTATATCACGTAATTTAATTTTTTCTCTACTTCAGCATTCGGTATCTAATATAAAAATCCAAAAAGCCACAAAGGAATCTTCTGTCCTTCACCTACTTCTATAACATCTGAAGCGGCAAATAAATCTTTCTCAGCCTCCAGTTTTCTACCGCCTACATTAAAATGGTATTTGCCATTAACCTTAAAATCTGCGCGGGGTGTACTGTTAACCTTATTTTTATACCCAACCTGGTTGTAAAAGAATGTATGTCGCAGATTCAAATTATTGTTATTAGCCTGTGCAATGGCGTAAATAAGGTTTGTATTGTGCATATAAACCTTATCGGGTTTTTTCATCTGCTCGTCATCGCCATTGCTATACAAAAGCCTGATCAACCTGGCATTTTTTAAATAATTCAGGTAATTCATAATGGTTGCCCTCGATGTTTGAACAGCAGTTGCCAATTTACTAACATTTGGTGTAAATGGTGCTTCTGTTGCTATGATATGCAACAGTTTCCTAAGTTTTGGCAGGTATTTTAATTCAATTTGGTTAATGTACGGGATGTCTATTTCCAGGGCCAGGTTAATATTTTTCAGCAATTGGTTGATATAAAAGTTTGTATCTTTTATAAAATATGGGAAATAGCCATTTTTCAGATAGTCGTCGAAATAAGCAAGCGGCCGTACTTTCGATACAATATCACGGGCTATCTCAACATGATTGGAAATAATATCTTCAAACGAAAAGTCAGGGAAGTTGTTTTTTGTCTGATAATTCAGGTATTCACGAAATGAAAGCCCTTCGAGATGATAGATATCGGCTATTCCCTGGAGCTGGGGATTTCCTTCGGTAATGCGTAATACCGGTGAGGAAGTAAAAATTATTTTTAAACCCGGTATGGTATCCATACATTTTCTAAGGTCTTCCGACCATTCCGGGTACTTTTGGATCTGATCGAGTAACAATAATTTACCTCCACGTTTTACAAATTCATCGGCAAAAGAACTTATTTTCCGTTTGGTAAAATAAAAGTGGTTAAGGTTGATGTACAATGCCGAATTATCGTCGGGGAAATATGACCTGATATAATCGAGTAAAAATGTGGTTTTTCCAACTCCACGAAACCCTTTGATACAGATTAACCTGTTGTTCCAGTCTATATCTTTTGCCAGCTCCCGTTTTATGGTAGTACGGGGACTTTTTAATAGTGACTCATGTGTTAATTGAAAAAAATCCACTGGTAATTTTTTTTACAAAAATAGTCAGTTTTGCACTTTTATTGCAATCTATAGATAGCAAAATTAAGTTTTTTGTGCTATTTAAAACTATTAAAGATAGTAGCGCTCTTATTTAACTAAAGAATGCTTTTTTGTGGTGAATTTTACTATTGGGTGTGTTGTTAAATAACTGGTAGATAGTGTTTTGTGAATTTATATAAGGCGGCTGCGTTGGAGTTAATATTGCGGTAACATTAGATCACTCTATTCTTGTGGATATTAATTTTTATTTTTTGCTTGCATGATCTTTAGCTGATTTCTGTTAAGTTTTGTACTTGAAATCACATTTTAATCTGTTCCGTTGCTTGAGCTAACTGCCTGGAAATTGTGTCTCGTCCTAAAATAGCGTTACACAGTTTTGTAACCCAATGAAAGAGAATAGGTACAAGAAGCGAACCCAGAAAGATTATTCTATGAATTTTAAACTTTCCGTTGTTCAGGAAGTAGAAAAAGGACAGTTAACCTACCAACAAGCCCCAAAAAAGTACGGTATTCAGGATAAGAGCACCGTTTAAGAATGGTTGAGAAAATAAGGTAACTTTGACTGGGATAATCAAACCCCATGTTCCATGTCAAAAGATAAATCTCCAGAACAAAAACTTTTAGAGTTAGAGCAAAAGAATCGTTTGCTAGAGAAACAAAATAAAATACAAAACCTATAAAATGAAAAACCAGAGTAAAGCTAGTTTTACTCTGGTTTAATTATATTATTTTTCACCCTTATTAACCTATAATGGTTATTTAGGACTAGTCAAATTTATTTTTACTCGTCGTTCATCGATGCCAGGAATTCTTCCATTGATTCTGCCCGCATCAGTCGCACTTTCATAAACTCCATTGCTTCCAAGGAGTTCATGCCGCCAAGGTAATGGCGTAGAATCCATAGTTTGTCGATAACCTGTTTGGAAAAAAGTAAATCTTCGCGCCGGGTACTTGAGGCGGGAATATCCACTGACGGGAAAATACGCTTGTTAGATAGTTTTCTATCGAGTTGCAATTCCATGTTACCAGTACCCTTGAATTCTTCGAAGATCACATCATCCATTTTCGATCCGGTTTCTGTGAGTGCTGTTGCCAGAATTGTAAGAGAACCTCCCTCTTCGATGTTTCTTGCAGCGCCAAAAAAGCGTTTCGGTTTGTGTAATGCGTTGGCATCTACACCTCCGGAAAGCACTTTCCCTGATGCAGGTTGAACAGTGTTGTAGGCTCTTGCCAAACGGGTAATCGAATCAAGTAGTATAACCACATCGTGTCCGCATTCCACCATGCGTTTGGCTTTTTCCAATACGATGTTGGCCACACGTACGTGCTTGTCAGCCGGCTCATCGAAAGTTGAGGCAATAACCTCTGCATTAACGCTTCTTGCCATGTCAGTAACCTCTTCCGGGCGTTCATCGATTAAAAGTACAATCATGTAAACTTCGGGGTGGTTTGCCGCAATTGCATTAGCTATCTCTTTCAGCAATACAGTTTTACCTGTTTTTGGCTGTGCCACAATCAATCCGCGTTGCCCTTTCCCTATAGGTGAAAACATGTCAACAATCCTTGTGGAAATGTTATCGTGGCCATTTCCGGTTAAATTGAATTTCTCGTCGGGGAAAAGTGGTGTTAAATGATCAAACGGTATACGGTCGCGAATATAGTCGGGGCTCCTGCCATTGATTTCAAGAACTTTAATAAGGGGAAAATATTTTTCGCCTTCTTTTGGCGGGCGCACGGTACCTTTAACAAGGTCGCCGGTTTTTAACCCAAACAGTTTAATTTGTGATTGCGAAACATATATATCGTCAGGAGAATTCAGGTAATTATAGTCTCCGGAGCGGAGAAAACCGTAACCATCTTGTAAAATTTCTAATACACCGGTATTGGTAATTAAACCATCAAATTCAAACTGACGGGGTTTATGTTTTCCGTTTTTATTGTTATTCTGTTTATACTTGTTATCACCATTATTATTTTGTCTTTCCGGATAATAATCGTTGGATTTTCCATCAGGGTTAGATTTATCCGTAGCCGGTTCGTCAACAACCCCTTTTTTCTGGTGTTGAGCACGAGTCTGTTTCTCTTTATGTGGCTTGTTCTTGTTATTGTCGGATTTATGCTCTGATGAAGCAGGTTTGTTATCAGCAACCGTACGATTTTTAACTTCGGCTTTCTGTGATTTACTTTCGTTATTTGCTTCAATAGACGTGCTTTTATCACGGTTAAACCCTTTTATAATGGCTTTTATCTGTTCCTGACGTGATTGTACAGGCTCGTTTTTGTTAGACTGTTTCGGATGTTTACCCGCTTCAACTTTTTCGTGTTTTACCACCGGCTCTGTTCGTTCGCGCCGTGGCCGCCTGCCTCGTTTTACTTCGCCTTTTTCCGGCTGTTTTTCGGTGCCCGATGACCTTTTACGCATCAATGAGCGCACACCTTTTTCTTCTTTACTATTCTGTTCAGACTTGCTTCTCTTTTCTTTTTTTTCTACCTCCTGAATGGCTTGTGTATCCAATATTTTATAAATCAGATCTTGTTTTTTAAAAGACTCAACTCTCTTTATTTTCAAATTTTTAGCAATACCCCTAAGTTCGGGAAGAAGCTTTTTGTTCAATTCTAATATATCGTACATTGTATGAAAAATTCGTGACAGTATTAATTTCTATTCCTCGTGTTGATTTAATTCTTGAAAAATTTTTGGAACAATCGATGCGCGGATGAGCATTCTATTGAATTACTGGTGCAATTATATTAAAATACTTTAAATACACCAAGATTTAAACTTTATTTTCACTATTCATTCCGCTAAATATTACAGTAGCATCTAATGTCCACAAAAACAAAATGTTTGCCGACTATGGCTTTCCTGCTAATAATTATATTATAATTCGCTTTTTCAAAGAAAATGATTACTCCTTTCAAAGAGCAATTATTTTTGTATTCAAAAATAAATCGTAAAAATCATTCCCGATTAAAAATGACAACGCGAAAGTAAGCATTTTATTTGGTTAATTAATCAATTTTGTTGTTTAAAGGCGAATATTATATTTTATTTTCAGCCTGATAGCATTTTTATACATCAAAAAAACGAGCTCAATTTTAGAATTATTCAAGCTTTAAAGCATTGCTTCGTACAAAACCTCCACCGGATGTTTTGCCTGCCGGTTGGTGCCATCTTTAATCTGATGTCGGCAAGATGTACCTGGCGCAACAATAATGGTTTCATCCTCAGCTTTGCGTACTTCCGGGAAAAGTACCATCTCCCCAATTTTTTGCGATAGCTCGTAGTGCTCTTTTTCATAGCCAAACGAACCGGCCATTCCACAGCATCCCGAAGGGATTTCCGAAACACTGTAATTTTCAGGCAGCGAAAGCATCTTTTTTGTTGGCAGGGTGCTGGTCACTGCTTTTTGCTGGCAATGGCCATGTAAAAGGATATTTTTGGGGGCTTTAGTAAATTTTTTAGAGGTAATATTCCCTTTTTCTATTTCTGCTAAAATAAATTCTTCCAGAAGCAAAGCATTGCTGCCCAGTTTTTCGGCATCAGTTTGCAAAGTGCTATCCACAAGTTCCGGATACTCATCGCGGAAAGCAAGGATGGCCGATGGCTCAATGCCCAAAAGCGGGGTTTCCTGTGAAATAATATCCTTTAATAATGCAACATTTTGATTGGCAACTTTTTTTGCCGTGCGCACCAGCCCTTTTGACAAAAAAGTGCGGCCACTCTCCCTGTGTTTAGGTATTTTTACTTCATAGCCTAACTTCGTAAGCAGCAGGATTGTTTTAATACCTATGTCGCTTTCGTTAAAATTGGTAAACTCATCGTTAAAAAGGTAAACTTTTCCCCGGCTTTTTTCTTTCGGCAAAGGAATTCCGTTTCTTGTCCATTTTTTTAGTGTTGTTGCTGACAACAACGGAATACTTCTATGGATAGAAAAGCCTACTAACTTTTTCAGTAACCGTGTATTTAAAATGAGATTGGAGAATGGCCGAAAGAAAATTGCTACAGGGTTTAATCGCGGAAGGTATCCTACTATTTTCGACCTTAACGGAACACCATGTATATCGTAATAGTGCTGAAGGAATTCCGCTTTTAGTTTTGCCATATCTACATTTGAGGGGCATTCCGACTTGCAAGCCTTACATGAAATGCAAAGGTCAAGAATGTCGTAAATTTCTTTATGGTCAAAAGCATTTTTCTTTTGGCTACCATATAAAAACTCTCGCAGAATATTGGCGCGGCCACGGGTACTTTTATCTTCATCGCGGGTAGCCATAAATGTTGGACAAAGGGTACCTCCAATAATCACACTTTTTCGGCAATCGCCAGAGCCATTACATTTTTCTATACTTCTGAAATAACCTCCGTTGGAAGAAAAATCGAATTGTGTATCGTATGCGGGAACTGGTTTGCCGGGAATTACCCGCAGGTTTTCAGTGATGGGCGGCGAGTCAATAATTTTTCCCGGGTTAAACACATTTTCCGGATCCCAAACATGTTTTAGCTTTTTAATTAACGTATAGTTATTTTTGCCAAGCATAAAAGGTATAAACTTTCCACGAGCACGCCCGTCGCCATGTTCGCCACTCATAGAGCCCCTGTACTTTTTCACCAGAACAGCTACTTCGTTCATCAGGGTATCAAAAAGTTCAACATCCTTGGGGTCTTTAAAGTTGATTAGCGGGCGGAAATGGATTTCGCCAGTGGCAATATGGGCGTAATAAATGCTGGTAAGCCCCAGTTTCGCAAGTACTTTTTTAAGGTCGGCAATGTAATCGGGTAAATACTCTGGGTGAACAGCCGTATCTTCTATTCCAGGCACACCCTTCCTGTCGCCGGGAATATTGGATAGCAATCCAAGTCCGGCAGTTCGCAAGGCCCATACTCTTTTTATATTTTCGGCTCCTGTTACCAGCGGAAAATGATAACCAAGCTTTTCTTTACGAAAGTCATTCTCCAATGCTGTTGCTGTTGCATTTAACTCTTCTTCGGTAGAAAAAGAAAAATCTATCATTAACACAGCACCAGGATCTCCTTTTATAAAAAAGCGGTTTTTGTTCTGTTCAATATTTTTTTTCGCTGCCTGCATTACTGGGTCGTCCATCAGTTCAATGGCAGTAGGCTTGTGCTTTAAAGCTATCAGGTTGCCTTGCAATGCTTCTTCAAGTGTTTCGAAGTGGGCGCATACCAACCCCCTGTATTTCGGTGGCAACGGAATAACATTTAATTTTATGCGTGTGGAAAAAGCCAACGTACCCTCTGAGCCTGCCAAAAGTTTACAAAAGTTGAATTTTGGCCCGCCGGGAGTAAAAATCTCCGAATCCAGCAAAGCATCGATGGCATAACCCATATTGCGGCGTGTTAGCTTTGGTTCCGGAAATTTTTCACGAATCTCTTTGCCATTGGCAGGATCGGAAAGCATATCGAAAAGAGAACTGTAAATTTTACTTTCCAAAACATTATCGTTGGCGAACATTTTGGTATTGAATTCATCTTTTGTCAGAGGGCCGAAAGTTACTTCCGAGCCGTCGCTGAGAATAGCATCTACCTCCAGCACATGTTCACGAACACTACCGTACACCAGCGAGTGCAAGCCACATGAGTTATTACCCAGCATTCCACCAATTACACAGCGGTTAGCAGTGGATGTTTCGGGGCCAAACTGTAGCCCGTGTTGTGCTAAAAAAATGTTCAATTCTGCCAGAACTACCCCTGGTTCAACAATTACATAATGTTCCTCTTTGTTGAGCTCAAGGATTTTATTCATATATTTTGAGCCATCAACCACAATACCTGAACCTACTACCTGGCCTGCCAGCGAAGTACCTGCACCACGCGGTATTATGGATAGTCCGTTTTTTAGTGCAAAAGCAATAATTTTTTTTACGTCATCTCCATTTTTGGGCCGTGTAACTGCTATCGGTAGTTCTTTATACTGCGATGCATCGGTAGAATAAAGCACACGTTGCACATTATCTGTGAAACAATCGCCATCCAGTTGAAAATTAAGACGCTCAAAATCAGGTTGCATAGCTATTTCTTTAATCGGTCAAAAATAGTCTATTCAGAGATGTGAACCAACACTTTTACTAGATCATTTTTTTGAAATTCAGGCTCAATTGTTGCTGATAAACTAATGCAAAAAAGCATTTATCATTAAGTTTGTAAAGGCTTTGCAATAAAGGGATGCAAGTTTTTTATAACCGAAAAAAATAATGATAATGAATCAGTTAACCACAAAGCTTTTCTGTTCTCTGGCGAATAAAATTATCTCTTTTTTTATTTCTTCTATGTATTTTTGTAAATAAACGATGGATACAATAGAAAAACCTAATAAAAAAGCGAAGATAATAGGTGCATTAGCTTATACGGCGGCCTTTATAATAGCCTTTTATGGCGTGCAACAACTTTTTCGGCCTAATATGGAAAAAAAACTGGCCAAAGCAGCTTTGGAGGTGAATAAACAAACACCCATTCAGATTGATGAATATACACGTCTCGACAGTGCTTCGTCGATTGGGAAGACCAAATTTGTTTATTATTATACATTGAGCATGAACAGTGAAGAAGTGAATAGAGATACGATTAATAAATACATTCGTCCGGGTATTATTGAAAATGTGAAGAATAGTCCTGAACTAAAGGTTTTCCGCGATAACAATATTGAAATGAATTATCGCTACTATGACAGAAGTGGTAAACATGTTTTGGATATTTTGGTAACCCCTGATATGTATAAAAAATAGGGGAATATTGCTGCCTAGCTATTCTTTCAGTTGCAATTATTGAGGATTGAAAAATAAGATTGCCAGCCGATGGTGGAGGCATAGATCTAAGTTGCTTCATAGTTTCTTCTGAGAATTACCAGTATCTGCCGGATAATATTGGGAATAAAATATTATTATGAAGGAGTTCAATGCAATAAGTTTTGAAAATGTATCGATAGCCTACAAAGGTGTGTCAGTATTTTCGGGTTTTTCTGAAATTGTTGCTCGCGGAGAAAAAGTGGCCATATCTGGTCCCTCGGGTTCCGGAAAATCTACGTTGCTGAATGCTATTATGGGATTTGTACCCGTGGCAAATGGTAAGATCATGGTTTTTGAAACGCCGGTTGTTGCCAAAACAATAAAAAAGGTACGAAAACAGATAGCCTGGCTGCCACAGGAATTGCCCTTTCTTTTTAAAGACAACCTGGAGATGGTGATGTTTCCTTTTGGGTTTGCCCAAAACAGAAAATTAAAGCCTGAAATGGACGAGCTACTGCAACTTATGTCTCGCTTGGAGTTGCCGGAATATTTGCTAAAGAAAGGTACCGATGAAATTTCGGGAGGACAAAAGCAGCGGTTGTTGCTTGCTTCGGTTTTGTTGCTGAAACGAGATATTTTACTGCTCGACGAGCCTACCTCGGCGCTTGATGACAAAGCTTGCGGAGCTATTTTAAACTACCTGTCGGGCAATAAAGAACTAACGGTGGTAAGCACATCGCACGATGCCGGATGGGTAGGAAGAATGGATAAAATAATTCAACTAAAAACACAAAGCATATGACCGGCATACAAGATATTAGTTGGCTCGATCTGACATTGGGGTATTTGCTGCTGATAGCCCCGATAGTGGTTTTCAGGTACTATAAAACCGGCATGTTAAAACCCACTCTCATTGCTGTGGGGCGGATGACACTTCAGTTGTTCCTCGTGGGACTGTACCTTCAGTTTATTTTTAACCTGAACAAAGCGTGGATTAATATTGCGTGGGTTTTGGTAATGATTGTTATTGCCTCATTCGATATTATCAGAAGGAGTGGCCTTAACCGAAAACTGTTTCAGATACCAGTGCTACTTGCCATTACTGTGAGCATTATTTTTATAGACCTTTATTTTTTGGGAGTAGTGGTAAAACTTGACTATCTGTTCGATGCCCGCTATTTTATTCCCATAACCGGAATGCTTATTGGCAATTGTCTGTCAATTAATGTAATGGCACTAACAACTTTGTATAAAACGCTGGATCGGGAGACGGTACAATACCGGTTTGCTTTGGCCAATGGTGCTACACGTGGCGAAGCGCTCAGGCCATATATTTCAGAAGCTCTTCAGCGTGCCCTCACCCCGCTGATAGCTACAACGGCAGTTGTAGGGCTGATTTCACTGCCTGGCATGATGACCGGCCAGATTTTGGGAGGCAGCGACCCTACGGTTGCCATAAAGTATCAGATTATGATCATGATTTCTGTGCTTGTAACTTCACTTTTGTCGGTGATACTTGCAATGGTAATTTCCAACCACTTTGTTTTCGATGAAACAGACTTGCCCAAAAGAAGACTCGTAAAGCGCTGATTTGTTGTATGTAACAATTCTGTTTACTCATCTGTATTATTGTTGTCGGGAAGTTCTAATACTGACGAGGTTTCCAACTCTTTACCAGCTATTCCTTTTATGGAACCAAATAGCGCTGAAATGTTTTCCTGTACTACCCATATCTGTTTTTCTCGTGTTGCCCATATTTTGTGCATGGCCTTTTTTTCGGAATTCAACTGATGTACCATGGCATCGTAGTTCTCTACAATTCTTTTTATGTTCTGAACAAATTCGTTGCTGGTAAGATAGTTGTAGAGCAACTCCATTTTATCACCTTTATTCTCTTCCGCAGATTTTACGGCATGGGTTTTTAATAATAATTCACGTAAAACAAACGAAACGCTTTTTACTTCATGAAAACCACAAATCCATACCCCGTCTCGCTCACCAAAACGATTCATATCTGTCGGAAATGTTTCGGTAACAATAACTGCAATAGCAGCCTTGCACTGCACCTGATCCTGTTTCAGTTTGTCAATCCAGTCGCGAGAGAAGTTTTTTGTTCGTTTGCTTTCGTAAACAATGGTACCACAATTTTGCTGTAGGTTGTTAAAAACTGTTTGAATACAGTCGGCACCACGCATGCCTTTTTGCACTTCCTCAATTTTATCGAAAGGATAAGTTTGCGCCAATAACTCTTCCAATGCCAGTTCTTGCACTTCACCCTGCATCTGCATCGATCCCTGTTCTGCTTTGCGTTTCATTTCGTCGATCAGTTTTTTCTGATCTTCCAGTTGCTTCTGGTACTCTTTTTCTTTTAATAGCATTTTTTCACGCTCACTTTCGCGGGCTTTTTCCTCAATATTGCGTTGTTTCTCCAAAAGCTGTTTCTGAAGGTTCAGTTCTAACTCCTCGGCTTTTTCTTTGAGTTCATTTTCCCTTTTTAGTAAATTGATTTCCATTGCTTTAAGTGCACGATTTTCCTCCTTTTTCTTTTCATTTTCTTCGCGCAATGATTTCAATTGCTGTTCGAAACGTTCCAGGGTTTGTTGCTGTATTTTTTCCGATTCTCGAACAAGGCGTTGCTGGAGTTTTTTATTAAAAAGTTCGTTTTCTTTCTCCTTTTTTCTTTCGAATTCAGCAATTTCCAGATCGAACTTTTTTCTTTCGTTATTGAATTTTGAAGCCTGATCTGCTATTTTTTTTTCGTATTCAGCTTTAAAGTGGGCTTCTATTTTTCCGGCAAGAGCCTGTTCTACGTCGAAGTCAAAGCCACAATTCGGGCATTTTATCTTATCATTCATGGGTTTAATTCATTTTGAAATATACTCTCGTTTTAACTTATAATATCAAGCTTTTTTGTTTTTTAACTGAAGCTCAATATTGGTCAGAATCTGATCTTTTAATTCTTCGTTTCTTTTGATAATTGATTTTATCTTTTCTTTTTCCTCTTTGTCCTTTGTCCCTTTCAATTTGTTTTTTAATTCTTCCTGCTTTTTATCTATAGTTTTAATGTAATCTTTTTTAATCTCAGTTTTTTCAGATTTTATGGCTTCATCGAATATCAGGTTTTCAGGCGAAATTTCTTCCTCAGTATCTACATTCTCATCGTTCTTTTTCGGAATAAAAATCTGGTTTTCCACACGGCGCTGATTCATAAAAGTTGGCGAAACGATTTCAATTTTCCTGCGATGCAGTTCGTCGAGTACATTTTCATTTAATTTAGATGTGGTAGTAAAAAAACTGCTGCTGTCATCTAAAAAACCATGAATCATATAGACAACAGAAAAATCGCCGAGAGAGGTGACATAAACATAAGGGTCGTTTAGCCCTGTTGACAAGGCTGCTGCTTTTAATGCGGCTTCAATTTCATTGTGCGAAATATCATACCCCAGTGATACCGAAGTTGATATAACCGTATTGTTTTTCCGGATTAACTTTACCGGATTATTGGCAATAAACAAGTTGGGTATAGTGATAAAATTGCTATCCTGTAATTGAATTTCAGTGTGAAAAATACTTTTTCTAATCACCCGGCCATGCATATCTCCAATTTTTATCAGGTCGCCATTTCTGAACCTATTCATTGAATTGTTCATAAGTCCTGCTATAATATTACCCAGTATGGTCGTTGAACTCAGGGCGATGCCGGCACTTATTATAATGCCCAGGAAGCTGAGTATCTGTGCTTTGTACGACTCTTTCATGGGCAATACAAGAATAAAAGCCAATATACCAATAAGGATTAAAACGAAGGAGATTGCTTTCTGAGCTATGTTGCGGTCGTACGTTTTAGAATTGATTTTTTTAAAAAACCAGGCGTTCAGAAAAAGCAAAATAATTATTAATAGCAACACAACAGTTGGCTGTGCTAGTGATTCAAATATCCTGAGAATGTGATCCATCAGTAATCGATTTTAAAGAACACGTTTTTAAAGCAGAACGTTAATATTACTTTGAAAAATTTTATGACGTTAAAATTACATAATAATTAGTAAACCAACCTAAAGGTTCTGGCTTGGTCTGGTTTTGAGGAATATACCCATATTACATATAGCCCTGCTATTATTAACTTTCCTTTTTCGTATAAAGCAGAAAATCACCATTTTTCTTTTGAGTTATTTAAAACATAAAATGGTATAAAATATTTGAATACTTTGAAAAAAGTTTTTCGGCGGATAACTAACTACCCATAATGCTATAGCTGAAACAAACAAAAAAGGGAATATATGTAAGTTTTTTAACCTGCTTATAATCAATATAATTGCTTTGTCAGAACAGATTTTTTCTTTTTAGTTGTACGTTCAAAAACAAAGTCGATTTTTCCTACTACCAAACCTGCCCACCATGCCTGGTTAACGATAACAGGTTTTCCAGATTTGTTCTTCAGCTCCAGAGGTTTTTCCAAAAAGGTGTGCGTATGGCCACCAATAATAAGGTCGGTGGCGTTGGTTTCGGCAGCCAGAACCATGTCGCTAAAACGGCGATTTTTATATTTCAATCCCAAGTGCGACAGGCATATTATAAGGTCACAATGTTTCTCATATTTTAAAAATGTTTCCATTTCCAGCGCCGTAGCAACAGGATTATTATAAACTGTTTTCCCGTAGTTCTGTTCTGAAACCAATCCTTTAAGCTGGATGCCCAGGCCGTAAACGCCGATTTTTACACCGCTTCGCTTAAACGTTTTCCAACGCGGAAACTTATTTGCCAGAATGGTATCAGAAAAATCGTAGTTGGAATTAATGATCGGAAATTTTGCATTGGGCAGTGGTTGCAGAATTCCCTCCAGTCCATTGTCGAACTCGTGGTTACCAATGGTTCCGGCATCATAACCTACGGCGCTCATTAATTTTAAAATTAGTTCGCCTTTATAAAAGTTAAAATAGGGAGTACCCTGGAACATATCACCCGCATCGAGAAGTAGCATATTGGGATTTTGCTGCCGTATTGCTTTTACCAATTCAGAAATCCTTGCCAGGCCACCTTTATTGTTGTATTGTTCGCTCGATCCGGTAAAAGGTTCTATATGACAGTGAATGTCGTTGGTATGCAAAATAGTTATCGTTACAGAATCGTCATTAGCCAATACATTATATGGAGTAAGCCCCAAAGCGGCAAAAGCTGTTCCTGCGGCTGTTTTTTTTATAAAATTACGTCTATTCATAACTGATCCTCCCGTCTTTGCCAGTACTTAATATTTCTCCTTTTTGTTGTTTTTTTTCTAAATAGTTAATTATTAAGTCTCTGATTTTCAATCCGGAATCTACATATCCCGTATTGGTTTTAAAAACTTCCATGCCATCGCCGCCACCCGCAATGTAGTCGTTGGTAACTACCCAGTAGTTGCTGTTATCATTGATCGGAGTACCGTCAATAGTAATATTTTTTGCTCTTTTTTTTGAAATTACAAATCTTGCTCCGCCAATGGCATCGCCACCTTTGGCTGCAATACCGTTAAAAAAACCAGCCAACTGTTTACCGGTAATTTGTACAAATACCAATTCATTGTCGAAAGGCATCAACTCATATATCTTTCCAACGGTTATTGGCCCCCGGGGCAACGGTGTCCGAATTCCTCCGTAGTTGAAGTAAGAAACCGCCGGATGAATATTTAACCCTTGTTGCTGTACAACAAATTTCCCCTCCTCTAATAAAAGGTCGGCAAGAAAGTTGGTGAGGTTACTTTCCGGCTTCTCTTTAACCATTTCATTTTCGGAAGTTGATATTACCCGCGACATATCTTTATCGAGTGCTTCTTTATAAGGCAGGTAAATCTTAATTAGTTGGCTGTCAGTAGGGCTTATATTGTTGGTAACTTCGATGTTTGCTGTGTTTACCGAAGTTGTAATTATAGCAGTTTTACATGCTGAAATAATTAAAAAGCAAGTTATTAACAATAGATGGCTGAAAGATCGATACATTCTGTAAAGCGAGTTTAAATTTTATACGTTATTTTTATCACACTTGTATTTGGTTAAACAGAAACATTTTTCCTATGTTCATTTCAAACATACATATTAAGTTTTTCAAACAAGCATTTTTTACCTTTATTTCACTATTTTTCTTTATACCGGTTACAGTTTGGTCCCAAAATTCGGTGGCAATAGCGCAAAAAGGTGAAGGCATTTACCGAATGCTTACCCGAAACGGACTTTCCGTTTCTGAAAATTTAAATGAATTTATTGAATTAAACAAGGATAAACTGGGTAAAAATAATACGCTCATTTTGGGAAGAAAATATATTTTGCCTGGAAAAGCTGCATCGAAAACAGCACCAGCGAAGGCAAAACACAATGTAATGCATTTCGATATTTTTGGAGATAAATATGCTGATGTTGAGGTTATTAGCAATGAGTTGAAGGGTGCTATTTACTACATTGTTTCAGGTCATGGAGGCCCTGACCCGGGTGCAGTAGGCTCTTATAACGGCCATACTATATGTGAAGATGAATATGCTTATGATGTTTCTATCAGGCTGGCAAGAAAACTGATTGAAAAAGGGGCAAAAGTATTTATGATTACTGCTGACAAAAACGATGGAATAAGGGACGATGCTTATTTAAAACCCGATAAGGACGAAGTTTGCTATCCCAACAATTCCATACCGCTCAACCAGACCAAACGTTTGAAGCAGCGTACCAATGCCGTAAACAAGCTGTATAAAAGCAACCGAAGCGCTTTTCAGAGAATGATAGCTATACATGTAGATTCGAGGAGTAAGCGGGAAAATATTGATGTTTTCTTTTACCACGACAAGCGGAGTAAAACAGGTAAAAAGGCGGCAAATATCCTTCAACGCACATTTTTAAAAAAATATGAAAAACATCAACCGGGTCGGGGTTATAATGGAACTGTTTCAACACGTGGCCTTTATGTGGTAAAAAATACCTATCCTGTTGCTGTTTATATTGAACTTGGAAATGTTAATCACCGTCGTGATATACAACGTATTATTATCCCCGATAATCGCCAGGCAGTGGCTAACTGGATTGCAGAAGGGCTGGTTACCGATTTCAAAACCAACAAATAGTTTTTCATGTTGTGCTTTCAATAAAATAAGTAATGAGATTTTGACGAGTTCTTATTATATTTTAACAGCTATTTTATGCAGTTTCAAGCCCGGCCATATGTGATGCTGCAAAACCTAATATCCTTTTTTGTTCCGGCAGGTTAAAGCAGTTTTCTTGCCTAAAATATTTTTATATTTTCGCTAACATGAAGTCCGAATTATACAGAAAAGAATACGGATATGCAGTTTTGATTGATAAAGAGTTGCCGGAAAACCCGTTAATTCTTTTCGAAAAGTGGCTATTGGAAGCTACCGAAGCGAAAGTGAGCGAACCGTCGGCTATGGTTTTATCCACTGTTGATTCGGGTGGTTTGCCCCAGTCGCGCGTTGTATTACTTAAAAACTACGATGAAGGTGGATTTACTTTTTTTACCAACTACCTGAGCAATAAAGGTATAGAGATCGATAATAATCCTGCTGTTGCAGTTGTTTTTCTATGGCCCGAGGTTGAAAGGCAGGTAAGAGTAACTGGTTTTGTAACAAAAACATCAGCAGAAATATCTGATAGCTATTTTAAGTCGCGCCCTTTACCGAGTCAGGCTGCTTCAATTATTTCTGAGCAAAGTAAAAAAATAGTATCACGCGAAGCACTCGAAAAAAAACTCAATGGCCTAATGTCAAACATACCACACGGTGGCTTTCAAAGGCCTGAAAACTGGGGCGGCTATAGCGTTAAACCGGTGAAAATTGAGTTTTGGCAGGGCCGTGAGAACAGGCTAAACGATCGCATTTTATATGAGAAAATCGGTGATAAATGGGAATTTTCCCGTTTGCAACCCTGAACTACTCTCCAAAGTCAAGGTTGAATTTCTTTTTTAACAAAGCAAGAGCCGGATTTTTTTTCGACATGGCATCATATTTTTCTTCGTCAGTATAAATTATCCTTCCTGACGATATACCGGAAACCCGCTTGGTAACCAGGTCAATTTTGGCATTGTGCAATTCTTTTCTTAACCACGTAACCAGCTTTGGCTTAATAGCATTTACTGCATCTTCCTGGACGGAATTTTTAATATGCAGCAAAAGTTGGAAATCGTCGTTAATTTCGGGAACACGCGAGAGTGTAGCCTGTAGGTTCGGGCGGTCATCTAACCTTTTCACGAAATCATCCCATTTCGATTTAAGATCATCAGCGGTAAAAGGCTCATTCTCTTCATTTAACGTATATAAATGGTGTTGTTCTTTTGTCGATACCGTTTTATCATCAGTTTTACCTGCCAATGCATCTTTAATAGATGGGGTAGAGAACAATTTGGCCGATTTTTTGGGTATTTTTCTTGTTTCTTCTTTTACTTGAGGTTTGGGTATTTGTGATACCTCTTGCTCTTTTAAAGAGCTTTTTTTATCTGTTTGAACTTTGGAAGTGTCGGAAAAAACAGGTTGTAGAATGTCAATGGTATCGTTGGGGTCAGCTATTTTTTTTTTAAGGTTAGCTGTGCTATCCTAATCAAAGCCAATTCAACCAGTAAACGTTTGTTCTGGCTGAGTTTATACTGAAAATCACATTCATTACTAATTTGTAGTGCATCAACCAAAAAATTTCTTTCAGCATCTTGTGCCTGCTTTTTATACCGTTCTTTAACCTCGTTGCTAACTTCCAGTAAACGCAGTGTTTCCGGGTCTTTGCAAACAAGCAGGTCGCGCAAGTGGCTGCTCAGTCCGGTAATAAAATAGTGTCCGTTGAATCCTTTTTCCAGTACCTCATTAAAAATAAGCAACACTCTGGTAACATCGTTGCCCAAAAACTGGTCGGTAAGCCTGAAATAGTAGTCATAATCAAGTACATTCAAGTTGGAAATAATGTCCTGATAAGAAATCTTTTTACCTGAAAAACTAACAATCTGATCGAAAATGGAAAGTGCATCGCGCATAGCTCCATCAGCTTTCTGGGCAATTACATTCAATCCTTCCGGTTCAATGTCAACACCTTCTTTTTCAGCCACATATTCCAGGTATTTCGAAATATCGGCCACCCCTATACGGTTAAAATCAAAAATCTGGCAACGAGACAGTATTGTAGGTATTATTTTATGCTTTTCGGTGGTTGCCAAAATAAAAATAGCGTGTGCAGGAGGCTCTTCCAATGTTTTCAAAAACGCATTAAAAGCTTGCTGTGACAGCATATGAACCTCATCGATAATATAGACGCTGTATTTGCCCATTTGTGGGGGAACACGCACTTGTTCGGTAAGTGTCCGGATATCGTCAGCTGAATTATTGGATGCAGCATCAAGTTCGTGAATATTAAACGACCTGTTGGTGTTAAAGGCTTTGCATGAATCGCAATTGTTACAAGCTTCAAAATCGGCAGTAAGATTGGTGCAGTTAATGGCTTTTGCAAATATGCGTGCACAGGTTGTTTTTCCAATACCACGTGGCCCGCAAAAAAGATATGCATGAGCCAGTTGGCCGTTCTTTATCGCATTTTTCAGGGTGTTGGTAATTGCCGACTGGGCCACTACCGACTGAAAAGTATCGGGACGGTATTTTCGTGCTGAAACTATAAAATTCTCCATAATTGCCGTTTTGCAGCTTGAGCTACCAAAGATAGTTAAATATGCCGCTCGTTGAAGTTTTTTTATTAACAACAATGGTGTAATTTTATGCTGCTAAATGTTCCAGGCAACTTAAAAGGCCGGCATTTCAACGTTTGATAAATTGAGCATGAGGTTTTCTGTTGTTCTTTTTCTGATGTTATTTTATTCATAGCAGGCTTAAAAAACAGGAAAGAATTCCGAATGGTTAATGGAAAAGTAAAAATCGGGTGTGTCGGGGTTATACTAAGTTTGGTACTAACAAAATCAAAAATTAAAACCATAAAAATAATATGAGAAGAGGTTTTGCAAGTGACAATAATTCAGGTATTCACCCCAAAATTATGGAAGCAGTTAGTGCTGCTAACCGAGGTCATGTAATTGGCTATGGAGATGACCCTTTTACAAAAAAAGCCATCAAAATATTTAAACAAAAGTTTGGAGAAGAAATTGAGGTATTTTTTGTTTTTAACGGAACAGGAGCTAACGTGCTTGCCCTTTCAACAATAACACAGAGCTATAATTCAATTATTTGTGCAGAAACATCTCATATACACGAAGATGAATGTGGTGCGCCTGAAAAATTTACGGGTTGTAAACTATTGCCGGTTGAGCCTGTTAACGGCAAACTTATGCCCGAACATATTCAACAACACCTGAAGGGTTTCAATTTTGAACACCACTCGCAACCACGGGTGATATCGATTTCGCAAGCTACTGAAATGGGTACTGTTTACCGTCCTGATGAAATAAGAGCGCTGGCAGATTTGGCCCATAAAAATAATATGCTTTTGCATATGGACGGTGCTCGAATTGCTAATGCTGCGGTATTTCTAAATATGGATTTTAAGGCGTTTACCAGCGATTGTGGTGTTGATGTACTTTCATTCGGAGGCACAAAAAATGGTATGATGATGGGCGAAGCCGTGCTGTTTTTAAAACCAGGGTTGGCAGACACCACTAAATACCTGAGAAAACAAAGTATGCAGTTATATTCGAAGATGCGTTTTGTGGGTGCACAATTTGTTTCCTATTTTGAAAATGAAATGTGGAAAGAAACTGCGTTGCATGCCAATAAAATGGCAAGGTTACTTGAAAATGAGCTGCAAAATATACCTGAAATAAGCATTACACAACCTGTAGATGCAAACGGAGTTTTTGCGCGGGTGCCTAAACAGATAATCAGCTCCTTACAAGAACAGTTTTTCTTTTATATTTGGGACGAAAAGAACAATGAAGTCCGCTGGATGACTTCTTTCGATACCACAGAAAAAGACATCTTTGAATTTGTTGCATTGATAAAAAAACTTTTAAAAAAACACTGAAAAAACTTTTCACATTTAGCTGGTAATCTTATTTATTAGTTAAGCGGAAAAATAATTCGGTGTAACATATTATGCCACTTTTCAGATATTATCCCAATAACCCTAAACGGCTCGATCCTGAGTTGGAAAAGCGCATATTCTTTCACAGCCTGGTGCCACCAGCTGTTTTTGTTCTTGTATTTTGGCTGGTAAAAATTGCCGAACGGGCGTTGAGTGCAACTTTTGTGCAGTTCGGTGTTTATCCTCTTCATGTTAAAGGGCTGCCCGGAATTCTATTTTCTCCTTTCATTCATTCTGATTTTAATCATCTCATTTCCAATTCAATACCATTTTTTATTTTAATGTGGGCACTTGTCTATTTTTACCGGCGTATTTCTTACCGGATTTTCTTTCAACTTTACCTTCTAACAGGAGTATGCTTATGGATTTTTGGTCGCGAATCATGGCACATAGGCGCCAGCGGCGTTGTGTACGCCATGGCAGCATTCCATTTTTTAAGTGGTATTATTCGCAACGATGTGCGTTTACTCACCCTCTCGGTAGTGGTGGTTTTTTTATACGGTGGTCTTATATGGGGGTTGTTTCCCATCGATCCGGCTGTTTCGTGGGAAGGCCATTTATGGGGCGCTATTTCGGGTATTGTTTTGGCATTTGGGTATCGGAAATACACCATCAGACGCGACAAATTTGAATGGGAGGAAGAAGACGACGACGATGATGAAGATGATATTAATGGTAAAATCCTTAATACAGAAAACATAAAAAATAGTGGTAACCCTATTGAAGAAGGAGGAAATACAGTAGCCCCCAATACAGAAATATAAATTTCAGTTGTAAGGGCACGAGCGCATTTATGCAAAACGTAAAAAGCTATAACTAACCCGCGGCTTATTACATAGCAATAAGTGCAAATGATCTGGCACAGCTATTACTTTGGAACCAACAAAAAGACAAATTCAATCTTATATAACAAAGGTTTGGGAAGGAATAAAAGATTAAATCTTTCGGCCTGCCTTTTTATTTTGGAACATATTTGGTTCTGATTTCAAAAAAAACGTATTTTTGCCGCCACAAAATAAGAAGTTCATTAAACATGATTAGCAGGAGAATAATCAGGACAAAAGCATTGCAGGTTTTGTATGCATTCTATTCTAACGAGGAACACTCGATAAACAATACTGAAAAAGAGCTTTTTTTCTCCATACAAAAATCCTACGACCTTTATTATTATTTAATGTTGCTTTTAATTGATATTTCAGTTTACGCTGAAAACAGAATAGAGATTAAACGTAACAAACATCAACCCACCGAGAAGGATCTGAATCCCAATACAAAATTTATTGAAAACCAGATAATCAGTCAGTTAAAAGAAAATAAGCAGCTTGAAACTTACCTTAACCAGCGAAAGTTGTCGTGGGTAAACCATCCCGATCTTATAAAAGAGTTGTATCTGATTATGATAGAATCGGAGGTTTACCATAACTATATGGAAAGTCCTGAACGCTCTTATAAAGAAGATGAAAGGTTTATAAAACGATTGTTTGAAAAAATTATCCTCACTTCGGAAGAATTATACCTGACGCTTGAAGAACAGAGCATTTACTGGAATGATGACGTGGAATTCGTGATTTCGATGATTGTTAAAACCATAAAGCATTTCAGTAAATCAGCAGGATCGGAGCAGAAGCTGATGCCTATGTTTAAAGACCAGGAGGATCGTGACTTTGCAAGGGATTTGTTACGAAAATCGGTGATTAACCACGAGGAACTTCGGGAATTGATAAAAACATATTCAAAAAACTGGGATGTTGACCGTATTGCCTTTATGGACGTTTTGATCATGCAACTGGCTATAGCCGAATTTTTGTATTTCCCATCGATACCCTCAAAGGTTACCATGAATGAGTACATAGAGCTTTCGAAGTTTTATAGTACCGAAAAAAGCCGGAATTTCATCAATGGTATTCTCGATAAGTCATTAAAGGAACTGAAAAAAAGAGGAAAAGTTATTAAAACCGGACGAGGCTTAATTGGAGAGAAATAATTGCGATGATTGTAAATCCAGAGCATGAAACCTGTTAGTAATCTGATAATTATATCGTTTATTGTTTTTCTTTCATGTAATATTAAAAAGGGAAAAACAAACAACAATCCCATAGATCAGGGTATAACAACGGTGGAAATCAACGAAACTGCACACGATTTTGGCAATGTATCAGCAGGAGAAATAGTGGTTTACAATTTTCTGGTGACCAATAAAGGCGAAAAAAAACTGGTTATTAACTCAGTTACATCCGATTGCGGATGTGTGGCTATTAAAATTCCGCAAAAAGTATTAGAACAGGGTCAAAAAGGCCGGATTGAAGTAGAGTTTAACAGTGCGGGACTTTTTGGCAAACAGCTAAAAACAATAGAAATCGACTGGAATTGCAAAGAACCGAAACAATTGGTTATTTTTGCCGAAGTTGTGAATGAAAATATAAATTTGAATAATAAAATTTTATAATTATGATGAACATTATTTTAATGATGCAACCTGCCGAAGGACAGGAACCCAATATGTTGATGACTTTTTTACCACTGATTTTAATCATTGTGGTTTTTTACTTTTTCATGATCCGTCCGCAGATGAAGCGTCAAAAGGACATTCGTAATTTCCGCGAAAGCCTCAAAAAAGGAGATAAAGTGGTTACTACCGGTGGTATTTACGGAAAAATAGCTGAAGTTAAAGAAACAACCATTTTGTTGGAGATTACCAAAGATATTGTTATTAAAGTGGATAAAAATGGCGTGGTTAAAGATATGAGCGATGTTCAACCACAGCGGTAAAAATTGAATATAAAGAGATAAAAAAGTGTTGAAAATAATATTTCAACACTTTTTTTTGGCAATATTTTTACACATTAAACCTAAAGTGCATAATATCACCGTCTTTTACAACATATTCCTTGCCTTCAATAGCAATTTTTCCGGCATTGCGACAAGCACTTTCTGAACCCAACTGCACATAATCGTTGTATTTTATTACTTCAGCACGAATAAAGCCACGTTCAAAATCGGTGTGGATAATTCCTGCGGCCTGCTGTGCTTTGGTACCTTCCTTAAATGTCCAGGCACGGCTCTCATCGGGTCCTGTAGTGAAATAAGTTTTTAGCTTTAGCAATTGATAAGCTGCATGAATCATTTTATTAACACCAGGTTCATCCAGTCCAAGTTCTTCAAGAAATAACTGCTTTTCGTCGTAGGTTTCCAATTCGGCTATGTCAGCTTCTGTGGCAGCAGCAATTATTAAAATCTCGGCGTCTTCGTCTTTAACAGCTTCTTTAACAGCTTCGGTGAAGCGGTTACCACTTTTTGCCGATACTTCGTCAACATTGCAAACATACATTACCGGTTTATTGGTAAGTAAAAAGAATTCGCGGGCAATTTTACTTTCTTCATCGTACAGGTTTAATGTTCGGGCAGACTTTCCTTCCTCTAAAACTTTTTTATACCGAAGGGCAAGGTCGAACATCTTTTTGGCTTTAGGGTCGTTGGTATGCCTTGCCTGCTTTTCCAGCTTGTCAAGGCGATTTTCTATGGTTTCAAGGTCTTTCAGTTGCAACTCAGCATCAATTATCTCTTTGTCGCGCACCGGGTTTACCGACTCGTTAACATGTGTAACATTATCGTTTTCAAAGCAGCGCAAAACATGAATAATGGCATCAGTCTCACGTATATTTCCTAAAAACTGATTGCCTAACCCTTCGCCTTTGCTGGCACCTTTTACCAAACCGGCAATATCAACAATTTCTATCGTGGTAGGCACCACTTTCTTCGGATGGTCAATCTCTGCCAGCTTTATTAGCCGATCGTCAGGCACTGTTATTACACCAACATTAGGTTCTATGGTACAAAAAGGGAAATTGGCCGACTGCGCTTTTGCACTCGACAAACAATTAAAAAGGGTTGATTTTCCTACATTTGGAAGCCCAACAATTCCACACTTTAAAGCCATCTTTTATTTTAATAATGATTTGCGCCAAAGGTACAATTTTTACGATCAATAATACTACTTTTGTTTTATCGGGTATTACATCTTTTCTTATAAAAATTGTCAAATAAGCGTATCTTATTATGCGAAAAGAGAAGTCAATATTTTGCTTTTGCACAAATACTAGACAGGTTTACGCTTACTGAGTTACAGATATTGTATGAAGTTATATTATCTAAAAGTATGTATATCAGTAATTTCAGAAAGAAAACACTCAATATGAAATTGTTAGCAGAGACTAATTTTGAACAGGAAAATGTGGCACACCATGCAGTAAAATTTATTTGACGTTGACATTTATAAGCAGATTAAAGGAAAAAGGACTCAACTTTAGAATTGTAATAGTTAGAAAATCTATCATATCCAATTCTATTCCGTTATGGTTTTTAAACTTTTTCTCTCTTTTAACGTCTCATTTCTAAACCGATTAAATGAATTCGAACGATCGCGATCTAATTTCCCGTTTAAAGGACAGTTCTACTGCCGAATGTGCCTTTCAGGAACTGGTAGAAAAATACCAGGAGCGATTGTACTGGCATATCAGAAGAATAGTTCTTAGTCACTACGATGCAGATGATGTACTACAAAATACTTTTGTGAAAATTTGGCGAAACATCGGCAACTTTCGTGAAGAATCGGGTTTATATACCTGGCTATACCGAATTGCCACCAACGAATCGATTACCCATATCAATTCGGCACGTAAAAGAAACTTTGTGCCAACAACAGATGCCGGCGAAATTCTGATGAAAAATTTGGTTTCCGACCCCTACTTTGAAGGTGATGAAATTCAAAAAAAACTGCAAATGGCAATATTACAATTACCTGATAAACAACGCATTGTTTTTAATATGAAATATTTTGATGATCTGAAATATGAAGAGATATCGAAAATTCTTGACACATCGGTAGGCGCTTTGAAGGCCTCATTTCATCATGCCACTAAAAAAATAGAGGCGTTTTTGTTAAAAACGGACTGACAGATTAAATTTAAACCTTTTAAAGGCGATGTGGTCAAAACAGATAAATTATAAATGGATAACAAAAAAGATATATTAAACAATCTGCCGGAGAAAGAGAGGGCTAATCCATTTGGCGTTCCAAAGCATTATTTTGAAGATTTTGCTGCCCGGCTTCAAACGAGGATAGAGACCGAAAGAAAACCGGAAGCACACCAGCCCAATATTGTAATACGGTTTTTACGTCCTGCTCTTGGCCTGGCAGCCAGCTTTGTACTCATATTTTTACTGGTTTATTGGCCGATAAAAAAAATAATACCCACGCAACATCTTGTAATTCAGAAAGATAATTATTCTAATTCCGAAATGGAATATCTAACTATGATGGAAGAGATTGATGAATATTCATTCTTTTCTCTGGTAGTCGGCCTTACCAATAATTCGAAGCTGAGCGACGAAGATATTGCCGGATATTTACAAACAAACAGCTCGGATTATGAGCTTTATTCAGAAACTTTGAATTAATAAAACAATGAAACAAAAAACCTTATTATCGATTGTCTTTTTCTTTTTACTGTATGCCACAAACTTAACTGCACAGGAAAAGAATCACAAAAACAGGTGGCAAAGATTTCAGTCAGAAAAGATTCCATTTTTAACTATCAAACTCGACCTTACACCGGAAGAAGCACAAAAGTTCTGGCCGGTTTATAACGAATTTGAAAAAGAGCGATGGAAGGTGCAAAAATCGAGACGTGATCTGGAAATGAAGTCACGCAATTCGGGTGATAAACTATCGGAAAACGAAATTATTAGCCTTACCCGCGAATACGCTACAAGCCTGAAAACTGAGGGCGAATTAAATGAGAAATACAACGAAAAGTTTCTGAAAATATTACCACCCAAGAAGGTACTCATACTCTATAAAGCTGAAAATGAGTTCAGAGTGCATATGATTCGAATGTATCGCGACAGAAAAGGCAACAAAAAAGAATGACCATAACAGAATAATAATTACCATAACCTGTCAAAATAAAAATCGACAGGTTTTTTTATTTCCACCAACGGCTAAGTTAGTGTTTAAAGCCTTTCAAAGCCGATTAAACCAATATTAAATATTGATGTTAATAATTAAGAAGAATTTGCAAAGAATAGGAAAAAGCGTGTATGACTTTTTAGTCCATTAGCAAGAACTGCTTATAGCAAAAAAGCAACTTTGCGGAAAAAGGTGGTTGAATCTGATGGGAAAACATTGCATATAATATACTGATATACAATCTACCAACATATATAGAATTATAGTTTAAAATTTTTTAATAATTGTCACATTTCGCTTTATAGCATTCAGCTATTTAACCAATCTTTATAAAGATTCAACTTTAAATAGCCTTAATAAAGTAATAAAAAGATCTTTCTCCTCATCAGTTTTTCCTTTATGCATAATCTGCCTGCCTTGATTTCTATGGTTTGAATATTTATATTTGTCTCTTTCCTTTTAAAAACAGATAAAGAGCAAGCTATCTGTGAAAAGGTAATTAGATTAAAATATATAATCAAAAAATAAATGAAGGCATATAACATTATTGTTTTGGCCAAGCAGGTTCCCGATACCCGTAACGTAGGCAAAGATGCCATGAAAGCTAACGGGACAGTAAACAGGGCAGCTTTACCGGCCATATTCAATCCCGAAGACCTAAACGCTTTAGAACAGGCGTTACGTATTAAAGACCAATTTCCGGGCACAACGGTTAGAATACTGACAATGGGGCCGGGCCGGGCTGCCGAAATTATACGCGAAGGTTTGTTTCGTGGCGCCGATGGCGGAGTATTGCTCACCGATAGGGCTTTTGCCGGGGCAGATACGCTGGCTACATCATATGCACTGGGCCAGGCATTGAAAAAAATGGGAGATATAGACATTATTATTGCAGGCAGGCAGGCTATCGATGGCGATACGGCACAGGTTGGCCCCCAGGTTGCCGAAAAATTGAAAATGCTGCAGGTAACTTATGTTGAAGAAGTGGTGCAACTCAAAAAAAGAGAAATAACCCTGAAGCGCCGCCTCGACCGAGGTGTGGAAACAGTAAAATGTAACTTGCCGTTGGTGATAACTGTTAACGGAACAGCACCTCCGTGCAGGGCCAGAAACGCCAAACTTTTGATGCAGTTTAAACATGCAAAAACAATAACCGAACTGCAAAAGCACAACGAAGACTATACTTACCTTTATAACGAAAGACCGGAGCTGAATATTCCGGAATGGACAGTAAATGACATCGATGCCGATATTGAACAACTGGGTTTAACCGGCTCGCCAACAAAGGTCAAAACTGTAGAAAATGTTGTGCTTCAAGCCAAAGATTCAAAAATTGTTTCTGCAACAGATGCTGAAATAGAAGAGATGATGATAGAACTGATACAAAATCACACCATTGGGTAATGCCATTTTATTTAAAATGATAAAATATGAATAACGTTTTTGTTTATTGTGAAATAGAAGACGGGCAGGTAGCTGAAGTAAGCCTCGAATTACTGACCAAAGGCAGATCACTGGCCGATGAGCTCAAATGTGAACTCGAAGCCATTGCTATTGGCCACCAGTTGGATGATATTCCCGAACAGGTTATACCTTATGGCGTTGATACAGTTTATCTTGCCGATGATAAAAAATTATACCCTTACCAAACATTACCCCACACTTCCATCGTGGTAAACCTATTTAAAGAAAGGCAACCTCAAATAGCACTTTTAGGTGCTACAAGTGTTGGGCGCGACCTGGGGCCCCGCGTTTCATCAGCTTTGCATAGCGGCTTAACAGCCGATTGTACAAGCCTGGTAATTGGAAATCATTTCAATAAGAAAGAAGATAAGAGTTACGAAAACCTTTTATACCAGATACGGCCTGCATTTGGAGGAAATATTATTGCAACAATCATTAATCCCGACTGTCGCCCGCAAATGGCTACCGTGCGCGAAGGAGTGATGAAAAAAAGCATCCTCAACAAAAAATACAAAGGCAAGGTAGTAAACCTTGAAGTGGCAAAATATGTATCCGATGAGGATTTTGTCGTAGAAATCATCGAACGCCACATGGAAAAGAGCAAGCTAAATATAAAAGGAGCACCTATAGTTGTTGCCGGAGGTTACGGTGTAGGTTCCAAAGAAAACTTTCAATTACTATACGACCTGGCAGAAGTATTAGGCGGAGAAGTAGGCGCTTCGCGCGCTGCTGTTGATGCCGGATATGCCAGTCACGAAAGGCAAATTGGACAAACAGGGTTAACGGTGCGGCCAAAACTGTATATTGCCTGTGGTATTTCCGGGCAGATACAACATCGTGCAGGTATGGAGCAATCAGCGCAGGTTATTGCAATTAATACCGATCCGGAAGCACCGATTAACTCCATAGCCGATTTTGTTATCACAGGCGATGTAGCCGAAGTGATACCAAAAATGATTAAATATTATAAGAAAAATACCAAGTAGAGGCAAAAAATAAGGTAAAATAGCTTGATTGTATATAAAATAGTATTCAGAAAATATATTCCGCTTTGGAGCATTTGGCTTGAAGCATAAAAATTTTAAAAATGGCAAATTACTATAACGATAATAGCGAACTGAAATTTCATTTGAAACACCCGTTAATGGAAAAAATAGTACGGTTGAAAGAGCGAAATTTCACTTTTAAAGATGAGTTTCCGTTTGCTCCCATGGACTATGAAGACGCATTTGACAGTTACGACCGTGTGCTGGAAATTGTAGGCGATATTTGTGGCGAAATTATCGCCCCAAATGCTGAAAGCATTGATGCTGAAGGCCCTCATGTTGTCGATGGCCATGTGGTTTATGCCCGCGGCACACAGGAAAATATCGATGCACTTAATCAGGCCGGTTTAATGGGCATGTCGTTGCCTTATAAATATGGTGGGCTGAATTTTCCTATCGTACCCTATATTATGGCTGCCGATATTGTTTCCAGAGCCGATGCCGGCTTTGTAAATATCTGGGGTTTACAAGATTGCGCTGAAACGATAAACGAATTTGCCTCAGAGGAGCAAAAAGAAAAGTACCTCCCCCGGGTATGCGGTGGCGATACAATGGCAATGGATTTAACCGAGCCCGATGCGGGTTCAGACTTACAGGCAGTACAATTAAAAGCCGTTTGGGATGAAAAGAAAAACACCTGGATACTTAATGGGGTAAAACGTTTTATTACCAATGGCGATGGTGAGATTTCACTGGTGTTGGCACGGTCGGAACCAGGAACGAAAGATGGCCGTGGCTTATCTATGTTTATCTACGATAAAAAGCAGGGAGGTGTTACCGTGCGCCGCATAGAGCATAAAATGGGCATTATTGGGTCGCCAACCTGCGAATTGGTATTTAAAAATGCTCCGGCAGAATTGGTGGGTTCGCGTAAAATGGGGCTTATAAAATATGTTATGGCGCTGATGAATGGTGCACGCCTCGGAATAGCAGCACAATCCGTTGGGATATGTGAAGCAGCCTACCGGGAAGCCCTAGAATATGCTAAAGAAAGAATGCAATTTGGTAAAGCAATCTTACGCTTTCCAGCAGTGTACGAAATGTTATCGCTGATGAAAACGAAACTGGATGGAGCCCGCACATTGCTCTACGAAACTGCTCGTTTTGTTGACATGTATAAAACCTATCAGCATATCTCCGAAGAACGTCAACTGGAAAAAGAGGAACGCAAAGAGATGAAAAAATACCAGCGGCTGGCAGATATTTTTACGCCCTTGGCAAAGGGTATGTCCAGCGAATTTAGCAATCAGCTGGCTTACGATGCAGTTCAAATCCACGGAGGTTCCGGATTTATGAAAGATTATCCTGTAGAGCGTATTTATCGCGATGCACGTATTACATCTATTTATGAAGGAACGACACAGTTACAGGTGGTAGCTGCCATAAGAGGGGTTACAACCGGTGCTTTCCTCAACCAGATAAGGGTATATGAAGCAGAAAAAGTATCACCACAACTGGAATATCTTAAGCGCTCGCTCATTATTCTGACCGACGAATTTGAACGGGCAGTAAACAAGGTAATTGCTGCCGATGACAACGAATTTATAGACTTTCACGCCCGCAGGCTGGTGGAAATGGCAGGGCACATTATTATGAGCTACCTGCTGCTTTTAGATGCAAACCGTGATGAAATGTTCCTGAAATCGGCGCAAAATTATATTACTTACGCAAAAGGAACGAATACTTTACGTTATAAAGTACTGAAATAGAGCTAACCTTTTTCATGTTTTACATTTTAGAAAAAAGGGAATCAAACTTAACCGGAAATTAGCAACATTGTACAGAAGTACACTTAATGCTAATATTTGAAAATTCAATAATAGAAGTTTATTAAATATTGACAATAAATTAATAACAAATATATTAGTCAACAAGAAAATAAAGAGATATGAAAATTAGAGTTCTAATTTCAATTATATTAGGAGTTCTTTTTACCTTGCAATCATTTGATAAACAAGGAAATGAACCTTATATAATCTTTAAAGATAGTAACGCTAAAGTGATTAATATAGATACAATCGAAGTTGAATCAGCATCAGTTCAGGAATTATTGATTGAAACCGGGTTTAATAGCCTATCACCAAGATATTTACAACAAATATTTCTGACTTGAATTTGACGAATGGTTCAATAATAAAAACTACAATTAGATTGGGAACAGATTTATCAAAATCAAAATATTACAAGATAAAATAACAACGATTTGCCAACCAATATTTTTTCATTATAAAATTGCTAATTTTGTACAACCTGGAAATGGCTTTGTAGTGCGTTTGCTAAACAATAACAACATTTGTTGAACGTTTTAAAAAAGTAGTAAATATCACTTGTAAAAGCTGATTTACCTATATAAACATTAAAATGAATACTATGAAAACAATTAAAATTTTTGCCTTGCTATTATTGGCAGGCGTTCTGGTTTCTTCATGCAAAAAGAAAGAAGAAGGGACACCCAGACAGATGATAAATAAATATGAATACACAGGTGGAATTCGTGGAACTGAGGATGTATCCGGAACGTATACCTTGCCGACACTAAATTTATCTACTGTTATTGGCGTTACCCCTGCTGAAAACCTTACTAGTGCTGAATTACAAAATGCCGATTGTTACTTTATAATCGAAGGATTATCAGCATTGGAAACTTCATTGGAAACACCAGTGGTGCTTGAAGACTTTAAAGTTACAGTCGGTGGTGGTGCTCCAATATCTCTGGGCGATTGCAAGGTTAACCCATCAACGGCCAATGAGTTTGCTTCCGATACAAAACTCTCTACAAAAAAATTTCTTGATGTATCTACCGCGGTATTCAATTCATTGAAAAGTAGTAGCAGGTCTGCTACAGTTAGTGTTTCTTTCAAACCTTCGGTTAAAATTGAACCAAGCGACAATGTTAACCTAAAAATAGGTTTTGGAGGGGTTTATACTTACTTGGAATATCAGAATTAAAAAATCAGACGAAATAGTACCAATACAAAACATTTTTTGTAGTTAACTAAAAAGCCACTTTTGCAATATGTAAAAGTGGTTTTTTAATTGATTTAAGTTTACGCAAAATGGTATTAGCCCCAGGATTTTATTTACAGACAGGCTCCTTTCTAAAAAATTGGTATTAATTTGTCCGGAAAAAATCAATGAACAAAAACTTTCTCAGGAAAATATGGAATTCGGCTTTTATTCGGATACTTGTCGGGTTTATTGCTATCATGGTGTTATACACCGTATTTCAACTAATTATTTATGCAGTTGAAGTTCCCGGCATACCCACTTCACTGAGCGGTCTTGTATTTGCAGTTATAGCATCCATAATTGGGCTTATCGTTTATAAAATAATTTATAAGGCTTATGAACGGCGCAAAATTAATGAGCTTTCATCTCGCAATACAGGTAAATATCTATTTTCTGGTTTTTTAACCGGAGCGATACTCATCTCGCTGAGTGTGTTGGTAGTATGGTTAACGGGCTATTATCATGTGGTAAAAGTAAATAGCCTTAAAGCTATTTTGCCTGCAATAACCATGGCTTTGATATCGTCTGTTTTTGAAGAACTGGCTTTTCGGGGTGTTTTATTCCGCATTACTGAAAGCAGGTTAGGAAGCTTGTGGGCACTGGCAGTTTCTGCACTTTTCTTTGGCCTTGCCCATATTGCAAACCCTAATAGCACATTAATAGCGGCTTTAGCCATAGCTGTTGAAGCAGGTATTTTGCTGGGTGTTGCCTATATGTGGGCCCGCAATTTATGGTTTCCTATTGCCATTCATTTTTCCTGGAATTTAATGCAGGAAGGAATATTTGACATCAATGTTTCGGGTAACGAAGCTGCCAATTCAATTTTAACTTCTGAAATATCAGGGCCGGCATGGCTCACGGGTAGTGCCTTTGGAATTGAAGCTTCGGTGCAGGCAGTGCTGTTTTGCCTCTGCGTTACAACATACCTGTATATTAACTGCAAAAAACAAAATAAGATAATTCCAAGGCATAAAAAAGGAAGTTTAAAAGCTTAATGATTAGCAATTACATTCAAATTAGAGTTTATTCAATAAGTAAAAAGTACATATCTGATGTCAGTCATTTAAGGCTATTTCGCCATATAAGCAATATGTATTGACAAAAATGCTGTTAAAAAAACTTAATCCTTTAGCTGGTTATTTATGGTAAAAGCTATTTTCTCTTAAAATTTTTACGCAGAAAAGTGGCATACCTGTGAAATCTGGCATGTATTAACTATCTTCGCGCAAAATATTACGAATTTAAATAAATGATTATGAGAAAAATATTGGTTTTTGTGATGGCACTCCTGATGTTTGCCTGTAGTAAAAAACAACAGGAATATAATATTAAAGTTCAGTTAGATGGCGCTGAAGGTAAAATTTTGCTCGAAGAATATAAGAATGGTGCCTTGTCGCCTATAGATACCGCTGATGTTGTTGATGGTGTAGCTGTACTAAAAGGCTCGGTTGAATATCCGCGTGAACTGTTTCTTTCTGTTTTAGGAAATCGCCCCAAAGCTATATTGTTTGTTGAAAACAGCGATATGAGCGTAGTTGGCAAAGCCGATTCTCTAAACAAAGTAAAAGTTACCGGCTCTGCTACACATGATGAGTTCCAGGAACTAAATGAGCAGATTACAAAAGTTGGAGATGAGTACATGGCATTATACCGAGAATCGCGGGCAGCTATGGCAGCAGGCGATACTGCCAAAAGCCAGGAGTTAATGAATAAAGTGGAGGAACTATACAACGGCATTGAGGTTTTACAGACCGATTTTGTGAAAAACAACCCTTCTTCATACGTTTCACCTTACATTCTTTCCAGTATCCAGTATAGTAAAGAAGTAGAAACACTCGATTCGTTGGTTAACGGACTTGATCCCAAGATGCAGTCGATACAATCTATTATTAACCTGAAAGAACGTATTAGTACATTAAAAAAACTGGCTGTGGGACAAATAGCCCCCGATTTTACACAAAACGACCCGGAAGGAAACCCTGTAAAATTTTCTGATGTGTATTCAAAAAATGAAATTACATTGCTTGATTTCTGGGCATCATGGTGTGGCCCTTGCCGTCAGGAAAATCCTAATGTGGTTGCCGTTTATAATGATTTTAAAGATAAAGGCTTTACCGTATTCGGCGTTTCGCTTGATCGCGACAAAGACGCTTGGTTAAAAGCAATTAAAGATGATAAACTGAATTGGACACAGGTTTCGGACCTGGCCTACTGGCAAAATGCAGTGGCTAAAACGTATGCTATCAATTCCATCCCGTCGAGTCTTTTAGTTGATAAAACCGGAAAAATAATCGCTAAAAACAAACGTAGCGAGGAACTACGTAAAACAGTAGCCGAAATATTGAAATAATTATAATTAGTCGTTGACTGAAAGAAAAGCCTCAGGAATGAGGCTTTTCTTATTTTACAACTGGGAAATTACCTCTTTATCAGTTATTTGTGGTGGTTGATGCACGCCTGTTAATGAATTGTCGCAATTCTGCTATTTTCATCTGACGATCCATCGAAAAAGTAACACTCTCTCTGTCAACTTTATCAAGCAAAAAATAGGATTTTCGGAAAAAGTCAATTTTTTGATCAACGTTTTCCTCCAATTCACCCTGTTCCTTTAAAACATATGCTACCATTTCTATGTGTTCATTGGTTAGCTTTTTGTTGTCAACAAGCAAGCGAACAAGATCTTCAATATCCAGTTTACGAACATCGGCATCAATGTTTAGCACATTGTAAAACCGGCTAATTTCGTCAAAAGCCTTTCTTTTTTCACCTTTTCTTCGGTAGCGAAAAATTCTACTTACCATTTCGAAAAGCATCATTAGCTGCCGCATAATATAATCCCGCTCAATGCCCATTTACATTGGTTTTTATTTTTAAAGATAATATTTACTTTGAAAGAAGAAGGGAAAAAAACAGGACAGATTATTTTTTGATTGTTCTGCTTTTAATCGTACCATTGTGGAAATGAAATTTGGAGAAAAAGCGTTATCCTTATTTTCTGAGTAGTTAAATTATTTTTCGACATGGGGCATTTTGATCATCTTTTTAATGGCGACAAACCATATGGCCAGTTTAAAGAGAGTATTGACTATTATATGGAAAATGGCTACCGTGTTTTGACAGAACAATTTCTGGCAAACCGCGGATATTGTTGTGCTAATGGTTGCCGCCATTGCCCTTACGAACCAAAAGCACAAAAAGGAAATAGAGTTTTGCGTGAGGATGTAAAAAAGAGAATGAGTGACCAATAAAAGAAATTTTATGGACGGGAAAGAGCTTCGGATTATTTTTATGGGAACACCTGTATTTGCAGTGGCAAGCCTGAGAGCACTTGTTGAAGGTGGTTACAATATAGTTGGTGTGATTACCGCCCCCGATAAACCTGCCGGAAGGGGGCAAAAAACCACGCAATCGGCAATAAAAAAATATGCAATAGAGAAAGACCTGTTGGTTTTGCAACCCGAAAAACTGAGAAACAAGCAGTTTATAGATAAACTAAAAAGCCTTAATGCTGATTTACAGGTGGTTGTGGCATTTAGGATGTTACCGGAAATTGTGTGGGCAATGCCACGGTTGGGCACTTTTAACCTCCATGCATCGTTGCTGCCACAATACCGTGGCGCAGCACCTATACATTGGGCAGTAATCAACGGCGAAACAAAAACCGGTCTCACCACCTTCTTGCTCAATCTTGAAATTGATACCGGAAAAATACTGTTTAGAGAAGAAATGGAGATTGGGGCAGAAGATACCACCGGCGACGTACACGACCGCCTTATGGAAGCCGGCGCATCGCTTGTTTTGAAAACAGTAGATGCTATAGCTTCCGGGATTACAGTGCCAATTGCACAGGAAAAACTCATAGGAAACGAAGCATTAAAAAAAGCACCCAAATTATTTAAAGAAGACTGCCGTATTTATTGGAACAACGATTGCGAAAAGTTAAGAAACCTGATCAGGGGATTGTCGCCATTCCCTACTGCATGGAGCAACCTGACAAATAAAGAAACCGGCGAGAAACTATTCACAAAACTGTTTTTTGCTGAAATTAGTTCTGAAAAAGCTAAAGGAACGCCCGGAGAAATAAAATCTGATGGAAAAAATTACCTTGATGTAGCTTGTAAAAACGGCTGGTTACGAATAACTATTCTTCAGGTTGCAGGGAAAAAACGAATGGAAATAGAAGATTTTCTGCGAGGATTTCAGCAAATTGAAAATTATTGTTTCAGGTAGCTGAATAAAAGAACGTTTAGCCACACAAATAAGTTATATCAAAAACCTGCGTAATCTGCTTGAAAAAATAAATGTGAACATCCTAAAAAACAATGCCGAAGATTTGCGTAGCAGATTAAACTCCGCAAACCTCCGGCATTAAACTCAACCAGCAAAAATTTAATTGCCTACTTTTTCTTTATAACCATAACAAAAAAGTAAATAAGAAATCCTAATGAAATGGACACCAGCAAAATTCCAAACGGCAGCATGGAATTCCTAATGTCAACCAGACTGGGATTATAATAGCGTAAAACTTCGATAATAATAAACCCCAGGCCTGCCATAAAAGCCACCAAACCCCATTTTAGCGATGGGTATTTATTCGTTTCATTCCGGATTACCTTTGGAGCATCTAAAACGCCAACCCGGTCGTACTGGCCTTCTTTTATCAATTTCTTTCGTAACAGGAAATCATAAAGCGAATTCAAAATGTACCAAATTCCGCCAAATACAACTACCGGGATAAGGATGTTTTCAATTGAGTGCATAATAATTTGTTTTTAAAATTCAACATTCTATCCGTTTGACATCTACAGATGCAAAAATGTTGCAGATAATATTAGTTTTTAAATTTTTAAGGCTACTTTCATGGGGCCATATTTACTCCGATGAGATCGCTATATGGCATTTTTATTGAGTAATTTAGCATATAAATATGGTGTTATATCCGTAGAATTTTTTTGTGGAAGATTATTCGAATATTTTGGAAAATATAAAATTGTCAACATAAAATTGCAACATTTAATTCCTTTAATTAGTCATATGTTGCAAGAATGAATGATGCTGAACTGGTAAAACAAGTGATAAACGGAAACAGCAATGCTTTCCGGTACCTGGTGGCGAGGTACCAGCGGCTTGTCGTGCATATTGTTGGCCGTATTGTTCAACAGCAGCAGGATATTGAAGATATCTGTCAGGAGGTGTTTATAAAAGTGTATCGAAAAATGAAACACTTTCGGGGTGATGCACGCCTCTCTACATGGATTGCAAAAATTGCGTATAACACCAGTATTACCTATGTCAAGCGCCAACGGGGCAAAGAGCTTTCCTTCGATGAACACCCGGTGTTGGTGTCGACAAAAGAGGATAGCTCTTTTAACTTGCGGGCTTTGGAACGCGAGGAGGCGAAAAAATATTTGCTGCAAGCCATCGAAAAACTACCTGTGCAATATCGTTCCTTGTTAACACTATTTCATTTGGAAGAATTCTCATACAGGGAAATCGAAAAAATTACGGAGATGCCCGAAGGAACCATTAAAAGTTATCTTTCGCGGGCGAGAAAAATGTTGAAAGAACAACTCAAAACCTGGTCAGAAAAAGAAAAAACAAATATATTTACCGATTATGCGTAAAAAGGAACAAAATATTGATATCAACAAGCTTTTGGATGAAGTTTTAACAACTGATCCGGGATTTGTTTTGCCCGATTATTTTGCCGATAAGTTGGTAGAAAAAGCCCAGAAACACTATAATTGGAGCCAGTATTTAAATGAGTTTTTTCTTTATCTGGCTGCTCTGGCAGGCATTGCAGGCGTTTTGCTGGCCATTGCTTTTATCTTGTTTAACTTACAATGGCAAACAGCGATTTCTGTTTTGTCTTCTCATGCGATTTCAATAACCGGATTTGCGGTATTAACAATATTTATTGTTTTTGCCGACCGGGTTTTATTGCGCTATTTTCTTCAGCGCCCGCCTAACAACTTTTTGTAATCTATTTCCGTCGGGAACGCAGGTGAATTTCCTGACCGATAACCGGCTGATCACCAAGTTTCATATTGTTGCGCCGGTATAGCAACCTCAATTTTACGCCATAAAGCTGTGAAATGTAATGCATGGTTTCGTTGGCTTCAACTATGTGTATGGTCTTATTTTTGCTTGCTTTTCTTTTTTTAGGTTGAATATAAATAATCTCGTTAGGTTGAGGGCGATATCCTTCATAGAGGTCGTTAAAACTATAAAGTTCCCAGGGTTCCATTCCCATTTCCTGTGCAATAATTTCGTAGGAATCGCCATTTTTTGCCACCACTGCTTTTATGTTATTGAATTTGGTTATCTGATGCGAGTGAAACGGATTGATAGTAAGCCTCTCCGATAAGTTCCTGTTACTTATTTCTGTGGTGTTTGATGTTGTAAGCTCGTCAATACTTATGCGTTGGTAGTCCAGGCGGTAAAGTTGAAAATCCTCAACTATTTTTATCAAACGTTTATCGTAATCGCGGGCAGTAGCATAGCCTGCCTTTTTTAACCCTTTTGCCCAACCTACATAATCGTCTGATGAAAGTTGAAAAAGATCGTAATATCGGGGGTTTTCCATTAAAAAATTGGTGTGGTCGATATAAGAATCCCTCACACTTTTATATTTTCTGAAACATTCATTTTTTTCGTCATCGTCGAAGTAAGTTTTCTTTCCTTTCCAATATGATTTGCACTTGATGCCAAAATGATTGTTTGATTTTTTAGAAAGTTCACTGTTACCATCAGCCGATTCAAGACAGGCTTGCGCCATGGTTATACTGGCTGGTATCCCGCTACGGTTCATCTCTTCTATGGCCAGCAGCTGGTAACGCTTTATGTATTCCGTTCGCGATAATTGCGAGGATGCTGTAATCGCCATTAGAATAAGAAAAAAAAGTATATAAAAACGTCGTTCCATATCTTATTTAGCTTACTTGAGGTTCAAAAATAGGCAGAAGCTTTTTCTGATAACCTTTTTTCACCTTTATTTATAAACAAAGTAACGTGAATAGAGCTTTAATAGTACACAGGTTATAACGATAAAATTGTACATTTGAGAAAAAAAGGGCAATGCAAAAACGCGAAATTCAGATAAAAGCAACAGAATTTGAAACACTTGAAGAGCTTCCTGAACAGGACAGGCAGCTGATTATATCAGCCAGGCAAGCCTCGGGGAAAGCATATGCACCTTATTCGGGTTTTCTTGTAGGGGCAGCTGTTTTGCTCAATAATGGCGACATTATTAAAGGAAATAACCAGGAAAATGCTGATTTTACAGATGGGCTATGTGCCGAACGAGTTGCGCTTTTTTATGCCCAGGCCAGTTACCCTGATTTGCCTGTGGTGGCTTTGGCGGTTTCGGCAGTGAACACCAAAGGAGTATTGACAGCGCTGGCGCAACCCTGCGGATCCTGTAGGCAGGTGATGGTAGAAACAGAAAGCCGGTTTAAACAACCTATCCGCATAATTCTCGATGGAAAAGACAAAATAATGGTTTTTGAAAGTGCTGAATGCCTGCTGCCTCTGGCATTTAAACCAACAGTGCTAAATAAATAAAACAAGGATTTTCTAACTTTGCTGCCTGTTTTAAATCTTTCAGACTTAAAAAATATGAATTACCAAGGCAGAAAAGCGGCATTTTTTACATTGGGTTGCAAGCTTAACTTTTCAGAAACGTCAACCATTGCGGCTGCTTTTCGCGAAGTTGGGTTCGACCAGGTCGATTTTGGTGAAAAGGCCGATGTGTATGTAATCAATACCTGCTCTGTTACTAACCAGGGCGATAAGGAGAGCCGCAATATTGTTCGCCGGGCAATTCGTAAAAACCCTGAAGCCATGGTTATTGTGGTAGGGTGTTATGCGCAACTCAAACCAGGCGACGTAAGCAATATACCGGGTGTTGACCTGGTTTTGGGTACGCAGGAAAAGTTTCACATACCGGCCTATCTGGGAGATTTATCGAAAAAGGCAACCACACAGGTACATACTACAAGGCTGGCTCATATAAAGAATTACCACCGTGCTTTCTCCTGGGGCGACAGAACCCGTAGTTTCCTGAAAGTTCAGGATGGTTGCGATTATTATTGTTCTTTTTGTACCATCCCTTTTGCCAGGGGAAGAAGCCGCAATGATACCATTGCCAATACAGTAGCCGAAGCAAAAAAAGCTGTGGTGAAAGGTTTTAAAGAAATAATACTTACAGGAGTTAATATTGGCGATTTTGGAAAGTCTTCCGGAGAAAAATTTCTGGATCTATTGTTGGAACTAGAAAAAGTAGAAGGTCTCTGCCGTCTCAGGCTTGGTTCTGTAGAGCCTAATCTGCTGAAAGATGAGATTATAGAGTTGGTAGCCCGGTCAAATGTAATTATGCCCCATTTTCATATACCCCTCCAATCGGGTTCCGACAAAGTGCTTGCGTTGATGAAGCGTAGGTATTCAACCGAACTGTTTGCTCATAGGGTACAGAAAATCAGGGAAATTGTGCCGCATGCTTTTATAGGCGTTGATGTTATTGCAGGTACCAACGGTGAAACTGATGCGTTGTTCCTGGAGTCATACAACTTTATAAATAGTCTCGAAATATCGCAGTTACATGCTTTTACTTATTCAGAAAGAAGTGGTACTCAGGCCCTGAAAATACCCGGGAAGATAGAGGTAGAAGATCGCAAACGCCGCACACAAATGTACATAAGCCTGTCAGAGAAAAAGTTAAGGGCTTTTTATGAAAAGCATCTGGGAACGCAGCACAAGGTACTGTTTGAAGCAGACCGCAAGCACGACCGCATGTCAGGATTCACCGAAAACTATATCAGGGTTGAAGCGCCATACAGGGACGAATGGGTAAATGAGTTGGTTGATGTCAGGCTAACTTCAATATTGCCCGACGGACATGTTTCTATTGAATGAAAAGACGTTTAATCGCTGGAGAAATTTCACTATTTTTGCTTTAAATAAAACACTCATGGACTATAAAAACCTTTGTGCCAGTGTTTGCGACCTCGCTTGCCAAACCGGACATTTTATTCGCCAGGAGCAAAAGAAGCTCTCTGGTAACGACATTCAGATAAAGAGTACTGCAAGCTTAGTTACCTATGTGGACAAAACCGCGGAAGAGAGGCTGGTATCGGCATTAAAAAAGATGGTTCCCAATGCCGGTTTTGTTGCAGAAGAGGGTACCGCACAATGGAACAACGAAAAATATGTTTGGATTGTTGATCCGCTAGACGGTACCACCAACTATATTCACGGTATTTCTCCCTATTCGGTAAGTATTGCCCTGCGCGAGAATAATGAGCTTGTTGTAGGTGTTGTGTATGAAATTGGACAAGATGAACTTTTTTATGCCTGGAAGGGGAGCGCTGCGTTTTTAAACGGCAGGGAGATTTTAGTTTCCAAAACACCAAAACTCGAAGACACACTTATTGGTACAGGGTTTCCTTATTACGATTTCGACCGGGTAGATAACTACATAGATGCCATGAAAGAACTTATGGGAAAAACACGTGGCCTGCGCCGCTTTGGATCGGCTGCTGTTGACCTGGCATATGTTGCGTGTGGTCGTTTCGATGCTTTTTTTGAACATGCCCTGCATGCCTGGGATGTGGCTGCCGGTGCCTTTATTTTAGAGCAGGCAGGTGGTAAAGTTACCGACTTTAATGGTGGCGAAAACTGGTTGTTCGGTGGTGAAATAATTGCAGCAAGTAATGCTACTTTCGATCCATTTTACGAAATTATTAACAGAAACTTAGGATATATTCCTTAAAAGAAATTAGTTCGGCTGGTGGATACAGCCCCTGCAAAAGCTAAATTTTTTGCTTGCAGCATCTTGAATTAACTTGTAAATTGCCATCATAAATAAAACACTTATGGCTGAAAAAGAAATTGCTTTGCTTAAACAAAGAATCGACCGTTTAGGCGATAAGAATTTTGACCTGGATGCCTGGAAAAATCATACACTCATTTTTCTGGAACGTATTTTTGGTAAAGACAGTTCAAAAATAAGAATGATAAAAAAACTGGCTTACGACTATTCTAGTTGGAGCCTTCGCGATACGGCTGCTGCCGGTAAAACTAAAGATAAAGATCCTGTTAGGTTACAAGCTGAAGAGATACTCCAGGCAGCTGTTACAGAACTAGAAAACCTCGGATTACCCGATATAGGTAAAGGAAAGGCACACATATGGCAATTGCTGGAAGACAACCTTACAGGAAAAAAGGTGAAAGAACTGGAGGCTTTATCTCAGTCGGAAGATGCAGACAGGAACGAAAAAATGGAAAAAATTATTACACAGTTGGGCGATGAAAAAATGGTTGCGATAATTGTTCAGTTACTGCTTGGTTAGCTTATGGGAAAAAAGAAAAATACGGCAGTCGTAATTTTAAATTGGAATGGCGAAAAACTTTTCGAAACTTTTCTCCCGTCGGTTTTGAAGCATTCTAAAAATGTCGAAATTATTGTTGCTGATAATGCTTCTACCGATGGTTCGCTGGCATTGTTGCGCGAAAAATTCCCGGAGGTTACAATCATTGAACTTCTGGAAAATTATGGGTTTGCAGAAGGGTATAACAGAGCTTTGGAACAGGTTGACGCTGAGTATCTTATACTGCTTAATTCTGACGTTAAAGTTGCGGAAAACTGGATAGACCATTGCATAGCGCGGTTTGATGCCGATGAAAATATTGCTGCTATTCAGCCTAAAATTTTAAGTTACAACCAGCCCGAATATTTTGAATATGCTGGTGCTGCCGGTGGTTTTATCGACAAATTTGGCTATCCCTTTTGCCGGGGTAGGATACTAAACCATATTGAGAAAGACGAGGGGCAGTATGATGTTGCCAGCCCCATTTTTTGGGCATCGGGTGCGTGCATGTTTGTGCGTGCTGCTGCTTTTAAGGCTGCCGGCGGGTTCGATAGCGATTTTTGGGCTCACATGGAAGAGATTGATCTTTGCTGGCGGTTAAAGGGCATCGGTTATAAGATAGTTTATGAGCCACAAAGTGTGGTTTACCACCTCGGAGGCGGAACTTTGTCCTATGGCAGCCCACAGAAAATTTACCTCAATTTCAGGAACAACCTCTGGATGCTTTTTAAGAACCTGCCAAAACACCAGTTTAAACGCATTTTTTTCATTCGGATGGTACTCGATGGTGTAGCTGCCGTAAAATTCCTTGCCGGCTTCAATTTTATGGCTTTCCGGGCGGTTTTTAAAGCACATATTTCATTTTATCAGAATATTAGTAAATTGATAAAGAAAAGAAAACTGGTGCAACAGAATGTGAAAGTAAAAAACCATCAGGAAATCTATAAGAAGAGCATCATGTGGAAGTTTTTTATTCAAAATAGAAAGAAATTTTCTTCGTATCATCTTAATCTGTAATAGCTATGCCTAAACTTTGTTTTGAAGAAACAATTTACACTTATCATATTGATTTTGTGGGTCATGTTAATAACCTTAATTATATTCAGTGGATGGAAAACGGGCGCGTAAAGCTTTTGGAAGCTGTGGGAATGCCAGTTGCTGAAATTGTTGAAACCAGTAACTTTTTTCCTATTCTTTCTGAAACTGCCATAACCTACAAAAAGCCACTTTTCCTGAAAAATAAAGTTAAAATTGAGACCTGGCTTTCGCAAATAAACAATGCATCGGTTATTATGGAATTCAGGTTTTATAACGAAAAAGGCGAATTGTGCGCTAGCGGGCACCAAAAAGGCCTTTTTGTAAACGCCAAAACCATGCGGCCTGCCAGGATTCCGAAAGAAAACCGAAAATCATTTGAGCATTATTATATAGAGGCGTAAATAAACACAGAATAGTTACATTGTTTTTTGATTTAACAATTTTGTAAAATTTTTGCGACGGATTTAGCATTGAGTACTTTACCCGGTATATCTAAATGATATTTGGCTCCTCTATTTTTAAGTTTCTTAACCGACAGGGTATTATTCTTTCATATTCCGAGAAACCTTTTTACCTTTGCCGGTGATATAAATGCAATGGGGTGCCTGCTCTGTTTTTTTTGAGAGTAAATAAAGGCTGAGATTATACCCACTGAACCTGATCCGGATAATGCCGGCGAAGGGAGGGCAAAAAGGGATATATCCCACTCCGTTAGTTAGTAAATAATCAAATTAAGTTTCTGAAAAATGAGAAAATTAACAATGTTTCTGCTTTTGCAGGTGATGTTTTTTTCAGTGAATGCTCAGTTTTCACTGCGTGGAACAGTATCTGGCAATGGTGAAAAACTGGCCGGTGCCAGTGTAGTAATTGAAAATACCTTTTATGGCACATCTACAGATGCCTATGGAAATTTTTCGTTCAACAATCTGAAAGCTGGCGATTACAAACTGAAAGTTTCGTTTATTGGGTACATAACCAAAACCCAGAGTGTGTCGGTTAACGGCGATAAACATATTTCCCTTAACCTGACATCTGATGTGGTTATGGCTGATGAGGTGATTGTAAAAGCTACGCGCGCTGGCGAAAAGTCGCCTTTTGCCTGGAATAACGTTTCTAAAGAAGAGATTACAGACCGAAATATGGGACAGGATATCCCTTATCTGATGCAACTTACCCCCTCGTTTGTGACTACTTCCGATGCCGGTGCAGGTGTTGGCTATACCAACTTTCGTATCAGGGGTACCGACCTGAACCGGGTAAATGTAACTGTTAATGGCATACCGTTGAACGATGCAGAGTCGCACGGAACATGGTTTGTCGATCAACCTGATCTGGCATCATCGTTGGAAAACATACAGATTCAACGGGGCGTTGGTACATCAACCAACGGGGCTGCTGCTTTTGGTGCTACCATAAACCTGCAAACCAATACTTTACATAAAGAGCCTTATGCAAAATACAGCACTGCTTTCGGGTCGTTTAACACACTTAAAAATACTGTTTCTGCAGGAACCGGATTGATAAATGACAATTTTACTTTTGATGCAAGGCTCTCAAAAGTTTCATCTGATGGATTTATCGACAGGGCCAGTTCAGATCTGAAGTCATTTTTTGTTTCCGGAGGCTATTATTCTGCTAAAACCATCATGAAAATAAATGTGTTTTCAGGATTTGAAGAAACATATCAGGCCTGGAATGGTATTCCTTCTGTAAGGCTGAAAAATGATCTGGAAGGGATGAAAAGGTATGGAGAACACGGGCTTTATACACCCGAAGAAACCCAGGCGATGATAGATGCCGACAGTCGTACTTATAATCTTTATACCTACAAAAATCAGGTGGATCATTATCAGCAAAACCATTACCAGCTTTTTATATCGCATAAATTCAGCAATACGCTGAATGTTAACCTTGCCGGGCATTTTACACATGGTGAAGGCTATTACGAAAACTATAAGAAAGAGAAAAAACTGGCTGATTATTTGATTCCCGATATCATTTTGGAAGATCAGTCTATAAAAAGGAGTGACCTGATTAACAGAAAATGGCTCGACAATAATTTTTATGGTTTTACTTTTTCTGCTATTCATAAGAAGAATACCCGTGAATTTACCTTTGGTGGTGGCTGGAACAAATACGATGGTAACCATTTTGGACAGGTTATATGGGGCCAATACCTCGGCAAGATTGATAAAAACCATGAATGGTACAGGGGAAAAGGGATAAAAAATGATGCTAACCTGTTTGCAAAATACAATGTTGAAGTGTCAAAAAAAATAAATCTTTTTGCCGACATGCAGTTTCGCACTATCAATTATACCATCACTGGCATTGATGATGATTTGCGAAATATTGCCCAGGAACACAAGTTCAACTTCTTTAACCCTAAACTTGGTATTTTTTATCAACCTTCAACAAATCAAGATGTTTTTGCATCGTTTGCTGTTGCCCACCGCGAACCTAACCGTGCCAATTATGTCGATGCTGACCCCAACGGTAAACAAGCCGTTCAGGAAATATTGTTCGACTGGGAAGCAGGTTATACTTTAAAAACAAGATCGGTATCGGCAGGTGCAAACCTCTATTTTATGGATTACAAAAACCAATTGGTGTTAACAGGCGAAATTAACGACGTGGGATCGCCGATTATGGTTAATGTTGATAAGAGTTACCGGGCAGGGATAGAGTTGCAGGCCGGATGGAAAATATCGAATATGGTTGAATGGAATGCCAATGCAACATTTAGCACAAATAAAATAAAAAACTTTACGGAATATGTTGACGACTGGGACAATGGCGGGCAAAAAACAACGGAACTGGGAACAACGAATATAGCATTTTCGCCTAATGTTATTGCCAGCAGTCTGTTTTCTGTATCTCCTTTGGATAAAATGCGAATCAGTTTTGTATCGTCGTTTGTTGATAAACAATACATCGATAATTCTGGTAGCGATGACAGGATGATTGATGCCTATTTCGTAAATAATCTATTGGCTGACTATAGTTTTACCACAAAATTGTTCAGCGAAATAACGCTACATGCGCAGGTAAATAATATTTTCAATGAAATGTACGAAACCAATGCCTGGGTATATTCTTACATTTTGGGTGGAGAACGTTACAAAATGGATGGTTACTATCCGCAGGCCGGTATTCATTTTATGTTTGGCGTAGATTTTAGGTTTTGAGAAGATTTTTACAGATAGTGTGAGCTTTTAAACAAGAATCACACGGCCTTCTATTTCAACCAATAGGTCGTGGCGGCAAATATCGGCATGAAGGTAAACGGCGGGGGAGTTGCCGAAGTATTTTTCGTATGTCTTTTTTATGGCTGGAAAATCTTCATGGTTTTTTATGTATACCCGTGCATGGCCAAATTGAGCCTTGCCGGAATCCTCTATAGTTGATGATTCTATATTGTTGGAATATAGCTTTTTAATGTTTTCTATAGTGATTTCAGTTTGCCTTACCGGATCGTTAATGCCTTCTGTTTTTTCACCTACAATGGCAGCTGTGCCCGAAATGTAAAGCTGCTTTTTATTAAATAGCTTAACGTTACGTGCCCTTTCAAATTTGGGTGTCTCTTTTTCAGGGCATAATTTTACAGCCAGTACATTGGTTGAATAGTGATGTGCTGAAATTTGTAATGGGTTATCTACCGGCTTGGAAATCAATTCTTCCGAGGTGATGGCAATAAATTCGATAATAATCCCCCCATAGTTTGTGCCAATGCCAGTGGCCGCAGGAAACCCGCTTTCGTTAAAATGGCCGGCATAAAAACCTGCCCTTACGTTATTGAATTGCTGATAACGCTGGCGCCCGTTATCGCTACCCAGTATGTTTTCAATGTAATTCCACTGGCGAACAATAGAATTAACCGGTAGCCCTGCATTGTCAAAAATATATTTTAACTTCTGAAAGGCTTCTTTTGCATCAAAGCCACAGGATTCTTGGGCATTCGACTGTACTTTGCCAATCAGGCTGCGTGTACCATCTTTCTTAAAAAGTATGGCTTCACTATCGGTATCTCCCAATACTTCCGATTTCCATTGCAAAGGATTGAAAAAGCAGGCTTCAACAATTATATTGCAAGAAAAAGGCGGCTGGGCAATAAGGCTAAACAGCACATTGTCAGCAAATTGTTTTTTTACTTTCTCGCGAATCTGTATAGCCAGATGAGAATACTCTTTTTCAGAGCTCGTTTCTGCGAAAACATTTAGCTTAAAAACCTTGCCTGCCCCCATGTAGTTTACTATTTGACGAAGGCAATTATCGAATGCGTCAGTCAGTGACGTAAAGGGGTTTTGAGGTTGAAAATAAATTCGTTCTCCGTTTAAAAAATACATGAAAATTAGAAAAATGGCTACAAAAATAGCTGTTTTTTACTGAAATAGAATTGCCGGACAATATTTTAGTAGTTGCTGTCGGATTTAGTGCCATTTAATACCGCCTCTGTAGATCCAATTCCTAAACGGTCGGCACCTTGTTCGAGATAAGCCACTGCTGTTTCCCAATCGCGAATGCCACCTGAAGGCTTTATTTTCATTTTGCCGCCAACGGTTTTCAGCATAATGTCGATGTATTCTGGTTTTGCGCCACCCGGCCCGAATCCTGTGGATGTTTTTACAAAGTCGGCACCAGCCTTATCAGATAGTTCGCAGGCTTTGGCAATCTGTTCTGGTGTTAAAAAGCCACTTTCCTGAATTACTTTCACCAATATGCCATGCTCATGCGCTACGTCCACTACTGCTTTTATATCGTTAACTACATAGTCGTAGTCGCCCGATAAGAATCGGCCAATGTTCATTACCATATCAATTTCATCGGTGCCATCTTCTATGGCTTGCCTGGCCTGAAAAGCTTTTACCGGAGTAGTGTCGGCGCCATGGGGAAAACTGAGCACACATGACACTTTCACATCGCTGTTTTTGAGCAGTTTTGCCGCTTTTTTAATGTCGCAAGGCTTTACGCACATACTGAATACCTGATTTTTGATGCACATTTCGGCATTTTCTGCAAGGTCTTTGTCGGTCATGTCGGGTTTCAGCACCGCATGGTCTATGGTTTTTGCTACCTGTTGTTTTGTATACATAAATTATAATGCGTTGTGTCGTTTAATCATAGAGTTTCGAAATCACTTCCTGCACTTTGCGGGCATCTTTTACCTGTACGAATAAATCTATTTCCCCGGGGATACCATTTGCAAATCCGGCTTCCAGCCCTTGCTGGAATTCGTTTCGGGTAGTGTAGGATATACCCAGTGCATC
>PDWI01000687.1_pt1 | contig 54638 bp, 49 predicted proteins | sample 1430891 | NCBI WGS metagenome assembly PDWI01 (sample SAMN01162508, study PRJNA174530) | Oral metagenome, whole genome shotgun sequencing project. | biome: Marine environment; feature: Marine mammal; material: Swab sample of the gingival sulcus; isolation source: swab sample of gingival sulcus... | reverse complement strand
TAAGATTATGGGTGTTGAAGCAGGTTCTGGCGTAGAGCAAGTTGCTAAAGTAATGTGTACTGGTAAATTAGGTGTTTGTAAAGAAGAATTTACTTATCATGGTATTGATACATGTGTTGCTGCTAATATGATAGCAGGTGGATCAAAAGCATGCCAGTATGGATGTATCGGTTTTGGTACATGTGCAGAAGTTTGTCCATTTGATGCAATTGATATTTCAGAAGATTATCTTGCAAAGGTTAATCCAGATAAATGTGTAGCATGTGGAAAATGTATTTCAGCTTGTCCAAAAGGAATTATTCAATTTGTTCCTAAGACTCAATTTGTTACTGTTGTTTGTAGTAATGAAGATAGAGGTGGACATGTTAAGAAAAACTGTGATGAGGCATGTATTGCATGTGGAATGTGTGAACGTTCTTGCCCATTTGATGCAATTCACGTAGTAGATAATCTTGCACGTATTGATTATGATAAGTGTAAAAACTGTTTAATCTGTGTTAAGAAATGTCCTACTAAGGCGATTGTATCAACAAAGCCTGAGAGAAAGAAACCAGCTAGACCAGTTGTGAAGGGTTCTGGAGTGACTCCTCCAGCAGAAGGTGAAAAAAAGCCAGCTGCTAAGCCAGTAGAGAAACCTCAGGAATCAGCTCTTAAAGCGGAAGCTGAAAAGGAAGCAGTGAAAGTAGATCCTAGCATGATTGCTAAGAATAATGCTGAAAATGCTTCTGATATACAAAAGTAAAATTTGAAGCTATCTCATTTGAGATAGCTTTTTTTAAAGGAGTTTATATGAAAAAAGTAATTTTAGCCTCGGGTTCACCGAGAAGAAAAGAAATTTTAAGTACCTACTTAGAAGATTATGAGATTATTGTATCAAATCTTGATGAAGTGCATGGAGAGGATCCTTTTACAACAGTAGCTGCACTTTCATTTGAAAAATGCATTGATGTGGTAGAAAAAATAGAAGAAGGTGTTGTAATATCTGCAGATACCATTGTCTATAAAGGTGAAATCCTTGGAAAACCAAAGGATGAAGAAGATGCCTTTAAAATGCTTCAAAGTCTTAGAAATACAGAACATTACGTATATACAGGAATATGTGTTATGGAAAAAGATACGCTGAAAAAAAGAGTAGAAGTTGTTAAGACAAAAGTATTTATGAAAGATTATTCAGATGAAGATATTCGAAGATATATTGAATCAAAGGAGCCTTTTGGTAAGGCAGGAGCCTATGCAATACAGGGTTTAGGCGGATTATTAGTTGATTCGATTGAAGGAGATTATTTAAATATAGTGGGGCTTCCTATCACAAAATTATATGAAATGCTAAAAGAATTTGGAATAAATTTACTTTAATGGAAAATTCCTCTTGAATTATATTTAAAATAATGTAAAATATAATTAGGAGGAATTATGAATATTAAAGCAATGCCTTATGGAGAAAGGCCAAGGGAAAAAATATTAGAAACTGGTGTAGAATATTTAAGCAATTCAGAGCTTATCGGTGTCTTATTGGAATCGGGCTATAAAGATAAATCAGCAGTAGAGCTTGCTGGAAGTATTATTAATGAGTCACATGAAGGACTATTAGGTCTTTATAGCATGAATGTCAAAGAGCTCACTAAAATAAAAGGAATTGGCATTGCAAAGGCTTGTAAAATATGCTCTGCCATAGAACTTGGAAAAAGGGTGAGTAGAGCCAAAGTAAATATTCTTGGCAAAGCGTTTAATCCTAATGATGTGGTGGAATTCTTTTTTAATACCTTTGCCGATTTAAATAAAGAGCATTTCATTGTTCTTTCTCTAAATTCAAAAAATTTAATCACATCATATGAAATTGTTTCAATCGGAACATTAAATTCTTCTTTAGTACATCCTAGAGAGGTGTTTCATAGTGCAATAAAAAGATCGGCATCAAAAATTATATTAATACATAATCATCCTTCTGGTATTTGTAAGCCGAGTATACAAGATGATAAGATTACGGAAAGGCTACAGAAAGTAGGAGAGATTATAGGCATTCAAGTAGTCGATCATTTAATCATTGTAAAGGATGATTACTATTCTTATAGAGAACACGGTAAGATTTAGCATAAGTTTGCCGTATTTTTTTTACGGCAATGTTGCCTTTGAATTTTTTTTATGATATTATATTTTTAGATAAAGGAAAGGTGTAATATGTTAAAAAGATTTGAAGTTGAAAATTTTAGAAATTTTGAGAAATCAATTTCTATTGATTTTAGTTCTATTGCAGGATATAAATATAATGATAATTGTATTAATAATAAAATGTTATCTAAATTAATTATTTATGGACGAAATTCTACTGGGAAAACTAATTTAGGTAGAGCAATAATTGATATTAAGAGTATTTTGGGTGAAAATTATTATAATGCAAAACGTATTTTAAGTGATATTACAAATTTTTTAAATGCGAATAATATGGAAAGTTCTGCAAGATTTTCTTATACATTTGAAATTGATGGAGATATATTAGAGTATTCCTATAATAAATCGGATTATAATACAATATTAAATGAACAGTTTGTTTTAAACTCTACCGAATTTTATAATATTAATTTTACCAATATTAATTTAAAATATGATTATTCTAATCTGTTGAAGTATTTAGATATAGAAAAAGTAACGATAGATAAGTACATTGAAACAATAAATGATATAGAGAATGAACAAAATCTCCCTTTTTTACGTTGGATTTTATCTAATGTAGCACTAAATAAGGATTCTGTGTTTAATAAATTAAAATCTTTTATAGAAAATATGGAATTTACTCATGGAACGACTACTAAATTAAATAGAGATGCTTGCAATTCGTTGTTAACAAGAGAAAATGCCATGCAAAATTTTATAGATTTATTAGAAGAAATAGGATTGGAATCTAATTTAGTTATGGAAAAAAATCCTAGTGGAGAATATGAATTGTATTTTAAATATGATAATAAATTAGTATCATTTTACAATAATGCATCTAGTGGAATGAATACTTTTTTAGGACTTTATCTATTTATTTCAGTTGTATATAAAAAGCCAAAATTTATTTTTATTGATGAGTTTGATGCTTTTTACCATTATGAAATGGCAGAGAAGTTTATAAAAATTATAATGCACCAATATCCTGATTGCCAAGTGATATTTACAAGTCATAATACTAATTTAATGACAAATAGATTAATGAGACCGGATTCTTTATTTATATTATCAACAGATGGTAGATTAACTCCATTATCAAATGCTACAACCAGAGAACTTAGAGAAGCTCATAATTTAGAAAAAATGTATATAAGTGGAGAATTTGATGAGTATGAGTAAAGGTAGTATTAGAGAAAGAAAACGATCTAAAGTTTTATTAATAGTTGAAGGGAAAGATGAAAAGGAAGAATTTTTTAAATATATTAGAGATGCTTTTCCAACAATAAATATAAAAGATGAAGATATTTGGGTTTATCATACAAATATTCATAGTTTATATTCTAAATTAATGAAATATGATGATGAAATTTTTTCTGATATTGATGTAGATTTACCATTTATTTTAAGTATGGATACTGAAAAAGAAAAACAATATAAGATAAATTACAAAGATATTTATTTGATATTTGATTATGATATACAAGATAATAAATTTGATTATAATCATATTTTAAAAATGCAAAAATTATTTAATGATTCTACTGATAATGGTAAGTTATATATAAATTATCCAATGCTTGAATCTTATTTTCATTTTAAGACTTCTTCAGATGAAGAATATATGGATTTAATAGTATCTAATCCTAAAACAGTGTATAGTAAAAATTATAAATATCAAGTATCACAATATTCTGAAATACATAAATATTTTAATTTAAAACCAAAACTTAAAGATTATCTTGTTAAAACAAATGTTAAAATGAATGAAGATTTTGATGAAATTATTGATAGTGTTTTGGAGTGTACAGAAGAAAAAGAGTTAAATAAGACATTAGAAGAATTAAAAATAGAAGAATACTGTGGTGAGTTAATTGCGAAAAATATTAAGGGATATATAAAAAATAAAATATTAAAGGATTCTATACATATTGAGAGTAATATTAGTTATTTTAAATTATTAAATATACTTTTTCAGAAGATATGTCTTTACAATATTAAAAAGGCATATAAAATTCAATTTGATTTAGAGACAGAAAATATGAAAGAAGGATATAGTAAGTTGAATTTGATAGAAATTTTAAATAAACAAAATGAAGTGTCAAATCAAGAAGAAAATTCTTTTCTTTGGGTTTTGAATACAAGTTTATTTCTTATTTCTGATTATAATTCAGATTTAATTAATTGGGAAATTGAATCTAAATAAATTTTAAAAGAAAGAACATGAATAGCATATCTTAATATTATTGTTTCTAAAAGAATTATTATAAGTATTAAAAATCTTTATACTATAAATTAGGGCATTATTATTTGTTTTGATATTATGGACTGGAGGTTAGTGTGATAAAATATACTACGATAAATATAAGAAAAGATACTATAGAAGAAAATTTGGATTATATAAATGAACTGATGAATTTATCTTATATTTGGGAACAAGAACAAACAATGCCATCATATATATCTAATGAAAAAGAATACTATATAGATAAAGACTTATTTATTGCTTATGATGAGGGAAAAATTATTGGCTATATAGTAGGAAACAAAAAAATTCAGACGAAAAAAACTTCTTACAATAGTGTGGGTGATATGGCTTTTACTATAGATGAAATTTATGTGTTAAAAGAGTATCGAAACAAAGGTATTGGTAAAACACTATATCAATTTTTAGAAGATATATTAAAAGATACAGTTGATTTTATACATTTGACATCAGCGTCTTATGATTATAAATCGCTTTTGAAATTTTATGTGGATGAGTTAGAGATGGAATTCAAATATGCAGTATTAGTAAAACGTTTATAAATTTTTAACGGCTAGAATTATTAGCCGTATTTTATTGTATTAATATTACATAAATTTTTAATTATCGCTTTAAAAATTATCTTTTTTTCATTATAATAGAAGTGATGTTTAATAAACTTTAAAAGGAGAAAAAAATTGGGATTTTACGAATTGTTTAATAAGGAATATGGAATAGATTTAGGAACAGCAAATACACTTGTCACAAAGAATGATAAGACGATTCTTTTAAGAGAGCCATCTGTTGTAGCTGTGAATTTAAATAATAATGAGATTGTTGCAGTAGGGGAAGAAGCAAAGAATATGATTGGAAGAACGCCTGGTAGTATTCAAGCCATTAGGCCGCTTAAAGATGGCGTTATTGCTGATTTTACGGCAACAAAGAAGATGATACAGTATTTTATTAAAAAGGTGAATAATAAAAAATGGCCTTTTGTTTCAATAAATGTAGCAATATGTGTGCCTTCTGGTGTAACAGAAGTAGAAAAAAAAGCGGTTATCGAAACGGCAGAAAGTGCAGGAGCGAAAAAGGTAATGCTAATAGAAGAACCGATGGCTGCTGCGATTGGCGCGGGACTTCCTATTGATGAACCAGTAGGAATAATGGTTATTGACATTGGTGGTGGAACATCTGAAATTGCTGTTATATCATATGGTGGAAGCGTTGTAGAAGAATCCGTAAGAGTTGCTGGTGATGAATTTGATAAGGCAATTATTCATTTTATTAGAAAAGAATATAATCTAACAATTGGTGAAAGAACGGCAGAAGAGATTAAAATACAAATTGGCTCTGCTCATCCACTAGATAAAAAATTAACAATGGACATTACAGGAAGGAATTTATTAACAGGTCTTCCTAGAAAACTGACTATTTCATCAGATGAAATAAGAACAGCGCTTTCTGAACCAGTGAATTCAATCGTAGAAGGTGTTCGAATGGCGCTTGAAAAAACACCGCCAGAACTTGCATCTGATATTATAAAAAATGGTATTGTTTTAACAGGTGGAGGAGGTCTTTTAAGAAATCTTGATAAACTGATTACTCTTGAAACTGGAGTAACAACTTATGTTGCTGAAAATCCATTAGACTGTGTAGCAATCGGAACAGGAATTGCATCAAAGGAACTGAGACATTTCAAGAAAGCTAGAAAAAATAGAAGGTATTAATGAGTGGAAAAGTAAAAACTTGGATTGTATTAACTGTTATTATCTTTCTTATTGTTTTAATGGCACTGACTCTTGGTGGAAGAGAAAGAATAACTTTTGTTGAAAATGTAATTGGCACTATTGTATCTGTTTTTCAAAAAATAGCATATAATATTTCAGAATTTTTTAGAAATATATTTAGCCCGATTACTAATTTCTTTACCATAAAGGAAGAAAATGAATCATTGAAAAAAGAAAATGAAAAATTAAATAAACTATTAGTTGAAAATATGCTTAAACTTGAAGATTTAAAAGAACTTCGTGATTTAAAAGAAGAACTTAAGTATATTGAAAATAGAAATAAAAATAATTATATCACAACGAATGTCATAGCAAAAGATCCAGGTAATTGGTATAATGTTTTTAAAATTGATGCTGGTAGTAAAGATGGTGTCACAAAAAATAGTGCGCTAATTAATGAATCTGGACTAGTAGGTATTGTATATGAAGTAGGGTATAATTTTAGTAAATGCGTTACCATAATCGATAATAAGAGTTCGGTTAGTTTTGAAGTGCTTGAAAATAATAAGAGCTATGACGGGATACTTCATGGAAGTCTGAAAGAAGATATATGGGGGAATTTATTTGATCCTAAAGCAAAAGTATCAAAAGGAAGCATTGTTGTAACATCAGGTCAAGGAATTTATCCAAGAGGAATAGAAATAGGAACTATAAAAGAGGTTATATATGATGAAAATAGTTTTCTTACTAAGATAACGATATCGCCATCAGTTGATTTTAGAGATATTAATAAAGTAATAGTAATTTTGAAAGAGAATGAAGATGAATAATGAAAATCAAATAAATAAATATGTTCTAATAGGAATTATAGTTTTAAATTTTATACTTGAATCTACATTATTTCAGGGAATGAAAATATTTGGTGTATCACCTAATATAACCCTTGTTCTTGTTATTGTTATTACCACAACATATGGCTTAAAAAAAGGTTTAGTGGTTGCTGTGCTCGGCGGTATGCTTCTTGATTCTTTTTTTGGACTATGTTTAGGCGTTAATTTATTTGCATTAGTTTGTACGGCACTCATTATTAATTATATAGGAGAGCCATTATTTACAGGAAATAGGCTTAATATTGTCTATTTAACTTCTATGAGTGTGTTTGTTTTTGATCTTGTTAGTTATTTCTTTATGACGGTACTAGGTAGAGGCGTAGGATTTTATTTAATATCTAAAAATCTACCTATTGAGATAATATATAATAGTCTTTTTTCAATAGTGATATATAAGATATTTAATTGGCATATTGAAAGAGGAAAGATTGAATTATGATAAGAGGTATAATTGTTAAAGAAGATTTTTTCAAGGAAAACATTGATTGTTATATTAATAATTCTTATGTTTTCTATTTTAGGTTATAGGTTATTTTATTTAACCATAGTAAAAGGGGAAGAATATAGAAAAAAAGCGGATGATTCTTTTTTAAAAAGAGAAGTAATCAGTGCAAAAAGAGGAGAAATCTATGATAGAAATGGCGTTCTCCTTGCTGGAAATAAACCATCTTATACAGTTAAGTTTTTAAATAACCCCAAAATAGCAAAAGATATTAATGTTATTGCAGTAAAAATATTAACTCTTTTGGAAAAAAAGAATGAAGAGTATCTTGAATTTCCTATCAAAATGATGAATAATGAATTTTATTATAAGGATGATTTAATCATTGAAGAATGGCTTAAGGAGAATGATTTTCCTGAAGATAGTACAGCAGAATACGTATTTGATTCTGTTAGAAAAAGAGAATACATAGATGATCTTTTAAACGATTATGATGCTCAGAAAATGCTTTTATATAGGGGAATTACTCTTCCTATTTCTGTTCGAAATATGGAATATACTCAGAGTTTAAATAAAAACAAATTCTTAGAATATTATGGATTAGATAAAAATAGTAGTGCCAAAGAAGCCTTTTTAGCACTTAGGAAGAACAAGCGCTTTCGAATAAAAAAAGAAACATCCGATTCGGATGCCCTTAAGATTATGACCATAAGAGATATTCTCAGTAAGAAGAAATATCTTTCTTATATTCCTATTGTGATAGCAGAAGATGTATCAAAAGAAACTGCCATATTAATTGAAGAACTTAATATGGAATTTCCTGGCGTTTTTATAGAAGTTGAAACCGAAAGATATTATCCATTTAATAAATCAGCAGCTCATATTATAGGTTATATGGGGAGAATTTCCTCTCAAAAAGAAAAGGAAAAATATAATAGTGAATCAGGCTATACACCCAGTGACTTAATTGGTAAAACAGGTCTTGAGCATGCTTATGAAGATGTGCTTCATGGAGAAGATGGGTATAAGTATATCTATGCTGATGCTACAGGAAATTATATTGGTGATTTTATTAAGGGTATTGAAGGAAAGGAAAATAAAAAGGCGATATCGGGTAGTAAAATAACAACATCATTTGATATAAATTTTCAAAAGAAAGTAGAAATCTATTTAAAATACGGTCTTGATAAAATATCAAAGGGAGAGGTATATAGAAGTCCTTTTGGTGATTTTAAATATAAGCAGTTTAAAAATGCAAAATCAGGAGCTGTTGTTGTTGTTGATGTGAAAACAGGAGAGATTTTAGCGCTGGCTAATTATCCAAGTTATGATCTAAATTTATTTTCTACCGGAATAACAATGAAAGATTGGATGAGTCTTCAGCCTGAAAATCCAAAAAATCCCCTTGCGCCTAGACCACTTTATAATATTGCAACGAATACAGCGGTTCAGCCAGGAAGTACCTTTAAACCAATTACTGTTCTTGCTGCCCTTGAACAAGGACTGGGTGCGAATCAGAAATTATTTACAAAAGGTGCTGTTGAAGTAGGAAAACATCTTTATAGATGCTGGTTTTATAGAGCACCTTATCATGGCATTCATGGCTCTATTAATGCAAAAACAGCCCTTGAGGTATCTTGTAATTATTTTATGTATGATATTGTTAGAGGATATGATTATGCAAGAAATAAACCGCTTAATTTTAAAATGAATACAGAAATTCTCTTAAATTATATGGAAATGCTCGGTCTTGGAGAAAAATCAGGGGTTGAAATATATGAGAAGGTGATTGGTCTTCCTAGTGAGGATATTAAAAAGAGAGCGCAGCTTGCAGCCTTAAAGAGATTTTTAAATAAAGTACTTGAAAATTACTATGATGAAGAAAAATTAAAAGATGAAAAATATAAGGAAAATATAATAAAGACAATTCTTTCTTATGCAGATGATTATTTAGAGGGTAATCTCAGTAGAGGAGAGCTTATTAGAAGACTGATGTCTTTTGAAGAAAATTTGGATTTAAAAAAGATTTCTCTTCTTGCAGACTATGTGTATTTTAGTTATTTTAAGCAGATTCCATGGAGGGAAGGCGATGATTTGAACCTTGCCATTGGACAAGGAGATCACAGGTATACTCCACTTCAGATTGCAAGGTATTTAACTGCGATATCGAATGGTGGGTATTTACATGAACTGACTCTTATAAAAGATAGTAATAAAGAGCCTAAGAAATTACCACTTAAAGATCCAAAGAATTTAGATACAATTAAAGAAGGAATGTATTTAGTTGCTAATGGAAAAAGAGGATCTGCAAAAAAAATATTTAAAGATTTTCCAATAAAAGTAGGTGCTAAAACAGGTACCGCACAGGCTTCTGGAAGAATTCCTCCAAAGAATGAATTAGAATTTATTCGTGAGATTTTTCCAAAGATGAAAAAGACTTTGAATAGAGGAATAAGAAAATCAGATGAAAGGTATATACATATTACCGAGCAGGAACTTGAAAATAAAACAAAAGAAATATTAGAAGAAAGAAATAAAGAGCTTGCAGAACTTCAAATAAAATATAATAATTTAGAAGATGGAAAAGAGGAGAAAGAGCTTGAAACAAAAATTTCTAAAAAAGCAAGAGGGCGTTATCTAGATGAAGGATTTATTATGAAAGAAATTTTATTAAATGATCCAAGTAAAAGAATAACAAATGATATTATCAATGAATATCGAAGCGAATATGATCCGTTCACATGGTTTATATCATTTGCTCCATATAAAGAGCCTGAAATAGCTGTTGTTGTGCTGATTCCACAAGGTGGTAGTGGTGGATATGCTGCTCCTATTGTAAGAGATATTTATGCAGAATATTTTTCTCTTAACAAGGATGGGAAAAATCGTAGCGATTTTATTATGGATTAATATTTTAAACTTTCGCAATTTGTAGTATAGTATATATAGGAGGTTTTTGTGGAGAAGATGATAGAATTTAAAGGGACTAAAAAGGGTATAATCATTCAAATGGAAGACTATACTGATTTTAATTTAGTGCTAAAGGAAATAGATAAAAAATTAAATGAACAAAAAGATTTTTTCAAGGGTGTAAAAATTATAGGTGTAGATGGAAAATTTCTTACAGAAAAAGATAGATATAATTTATATGAACTCATTCATGTAAAATATGAATTAGAAATAGAAAGTTTAGATTCTATACAGAAAGCAGAAAAACCTGAAGAAAAAAAGGAAATAATTAAAGAAGTAATAGTAGAAAAAATAATTGAAAAACATTCTGACGAAGAAACAGCTAAGATTATTAGAAGAAATATTCGTTCCGGTATGAAAATAGAATCAGAAGGTCATATTATTGTTATTGGAGATGTTAATCCAGGAGCAGAATTACAAGCTGGTGGCAATGTTATTGTACTTGGAAGATTAAAAGGGATGGTTCAAGCAGGTAAATATAATGATAAAAATGCTTTTGTTATTGCGAGTAAATTAATGCCTACTCAAATAAGAATAGCAGATGTTATCGCTAGACCACCTGAGGATGATATAGATGTTTTTAAGCCAGAAATAGCGTTTTTAAAAGATGGAAAGATGAATATAGAGGAGTTGTAAAATGGGAGAAGTTATAGTTATTACATCGGGAAAAGGTGGTGTTGGCAAGACAACTACAACAGCAAATATTGGAGCAGGTCTTGTAAATTTAGGACATAAGGTTGCAGTGATTGATGCAGATATCGGACTTAGAAATCTAGACGTTGTATTAGGACTAGAAAACAGAATTGTATACGATATTGTTGATGTTGTAACAAAACAATGTAAATTAAAGCAAGCGCTTATTAAAGATAAGAAATTTGATGGGCTTTATTTACTTCCTGCAGCACAGACAAAGGATAAGGATGCTGTAAATACAGAGCAAATGATAGAGCTTTGTAATGAACTGAGAGAACTCTATGATTATGTTCTTATTGACTGTCCAGCTGGTATAGAGCAAGGATTTAAAAATGCTATTGCAGGTGCTGATAGAGCAATTGTTGTAACAACACCTGAGGTTTCTGCAGTTAGAGATGCAGATAGAATTATTGGTCTTTTAGAGGCTTCTGAAATATCTAGCCCAAGACTTATTGTGAATCGTTTAAGACTTGATATGGTAAGACGTGGTGAAATGATGGATGTGGAAGATGTAAAAGATATTTTAGCAGTAGATATTATCGGTGTAGTACCAGATGATGAAAATGTTGTTATCAGTACAAATAGAGGTATACCAACAGTTTCTGATGAAAATTCATTTTCTGGTGAGGCTTTTAGAAATATTGCACTTAGAATAACTGGAGAAGATATTCCTTTAATGGAACTTGATTTAGATAATAGTATGTTTGGCAAAATAAAGAGATTCTTTAAGAAAAAGTAAGGAGAGGATATGTTCGATTTTAAAAAATTTTTTTCAAAGAAAACTTCTAGTAAAGAAGAAGCAAAAGATAGATTAAAACTAGTATTAGTTCATGATAGAACAAATTGTTCTCCTGAATTATTAGAACAGATAAGAGGGGAAATTTTAGGTGTATTAGAAAAATACGTTAATATTGATTCTTCAAAACTTGATATTAGAATATCTAGTGATGAAAAAGAATTTGATGGGAAACCAGCTCTTATTGCCAATATACCTATTATGAGTATGAAAAAGTCTAAGGAAGACAAATAAAAGAATGATGAAAAAAGATAATTTTAAGAATATTGATTATACACTGATAATCATTGTTCTTTGCCTTTTTATTATAGGTATGGTTGCTATTATATCAGCAACAAGAGTTTCAGATTATGGATTAACTAGGGAGGTAAAAGTTCAGTCTTTTGCCTTTATTATTGGTGTTATAGCGATTGTTTTAATTATGTTAGTGGACTATCATTTTCTAGGTAATATTTATATCTTCATCTATGTTGTTTCATTATTATTTCTTCTTTTGGTTTATTTACCAGATTTGGGATTTGTAAAAGGAGTAACAAGAGGAAATGCACAGAGCTGGATTAATTTATTTGGTAAAATAGATGTTCAGACTTCAGAAATCGCAAAGATAGGATTTATCATATCTCTTGCAAAATTTTTAGATAATCATAAAGAAGATATTAATAGTCCATTAACACTATTAAAGGTGTTTGCGTTTATAGCACCATTTTTAATACTGATTTATAAACAACCAGATTTTGGGTCAATGCTTGTATTTTTATCGATTACAGGAGGAATGCTATTAGTAGCAAAACTTGATTTTAAATATATAGGGATTGCACTTGGACTTGTTGCGATAGCTGTAAAAAATGCTGATAAATTTTTAAGTGAAGTTCAGATGAATAGGCTGTTTGCATTCTTAGAACCAGATAATCTACAAATCCCAGCGAACTATCATGTAAATGCTTCTAAAACAACAATAGGAGCAGGCATGTTAAAAGGGAGAGGACTTTTTGAAGGAGTCTATCATAAAGGAGACTGGCTTCCAGTACAGGAAACCGATTTTATCTTTGCTGTATTTGTAGAAGAAATGGGCTTTATAGGTGGAATGCTCATTATCGGATTATTCCTTTTATTCTTAATTGATCTAATGAAAATTTCTTATAAGGCAAAAGAAGATTTTGGATCATATATTGTAGTAGGAATTGTTTTTATGTTTTTATTTCAAATTTTTGAAAACATTGCGATGACGATGGGAATTATGCCAGTAACAGGAATAACGCTGCCATTTATATCTTATGGGGGATCTTCTATGATTACCAATATGATTATGGTAGGACTTGCACTGAATGTATATATGAGAAGAAAGAAAACAAGTATGTTTTCAGATAAATAAGGGGGAACGTGTTAGCAGAAAAAATAGATGATATACTTTGCTTAGTAGAAAAGCCGAGTAGATATATCGGCGATGAAGTAAATAGTGTATATAAGGATCTAGAGAAAGTGAACATACGATATGGATTTTGCTTTCCAGATATTTATGAAATAGGAATGAGCCATTTAGGCTCACATATATTATATGGCGTATTGAATAATATACCAGATGTATATTGTGAAAGAGTATATGCGCCATGGATTGACTTAGAAGAAATAATGAAAAAGAGGAACATTCCTCTTTTTACAATAGAGACAAAAACAGATATAAAAGAATTAGATATAATAAATTTTACCCTTCAATATGAACTTTCATATTCTAATATATTAAATATGATATCACTTTCAAATATTCCATTTAAATCAGAAGATAGAACAGAAGAAGATCCAATAATAATGGCAGGAGGTCCATGCTCATATAATCCTGAGCCTCTTGCAGATATTGTGGATTTCTTTTCTTTAGGGGAAGGGGAAGAAGTTTTTATTGAAATCATGGATTTATTAAGAGAGAAAAAGAAAGAGGGATTTACAAAAGATGAATTCTTAAAACGAGTTTCTCAGATAGAAGGAATATACGTTCCTAAATTCTATCATGTAAAATACAATGAGGATTTAACAATAAAAGAGATGACGCATGAAGATTTTGTACCTAAAACAATCACAAAAAGAATTATAGAAGATGTCAATAATGTTTACTACCCAACTAAATTTATTCTTCCCTATACAGATACAGTACATGATAGAGCAATGGTTGAAATTTTTAGAGGATGTACAAGAGGCTGTCGATTTTGTCAGGCTGGAATGATTTATCGACCAATCAGAGAAAAATCAATGGACATTATCGTTGATACGGCAATGGAAATTATAAAAAATACAGGCTATGAAGAGCTCTCTTTAACATCGCTTTCAACTCTTGATCATACGAACATACGAAATACGATATTTGAGCTCATTAATAAAAATAAAGAAAGTAAAGTAGGGGTATCTCTTCCATCACTTCGAGTGGATGATTTGGCTGTTGATATTTTAATGGAAATACAAAAGATAAGAAAAACAGGTCTTACATTTGCACCAGAAGCAGGAACTCAGAGAATGAGGGATGTGATTAATAAAGGGGTAACAGAAGATGATTTGATTAAGACCCTCAGCAGCATTTTTAATCTTGGCTGGAATAGAGTGAAGCTCTATTTTATGATAGGACTCCCAACAGAGACCTATGAAGATTTGGACGGGATTAACTGGGTGGGTAATTTAGCCACTTATTTATATAAGCAAACGCCACCTGAAAATAGACATGGAAAAGTGTCTGTTACGCTTTCTGCTTCTTGCTTTATACCAAAGCCATTTACACCGTATCAGTGGTTTAAGCAAAATTCACTAGAAGAGTTTAAAGAAAAGCAGGAATATCTTAAAAAGAAAATAACCAATAAGAAAGTGAAATTTAATTATCATGATGCAGAAACGAGTATTTTAGAAGGTGTATTTGCAAGAGGGGATCGAAGACTTTCTGATGTTCTAATCGAAGCGCACCGATTAGGTTGTAAATTTGATGGCTGGATTCAGTTTTTTGATTATGATAAGTGGATGGAGGCTTTTGAAAATGTAGGTATTGATCCAGCGTTTTATCGAAGGGAAAGAGATTTTGATGAGATTCTACCATGGGATCATATTAAGGTGGGTGTAACAAAGAAATTTCTTCTCCATGAATATAAAAAAAGCCTTCGAGCAGAAACGACGAAAGATTGTAGAAATGGCTGTACTGGCTGTGGAATAAATTTTGATTTGATAGGTAGGGAATGTATTGATATTAAGAATTAAATATAAAAAAGAGTTTAATATGAGGTATTTATCTCATTTAGAACTGATAAAAACAATGGAAAGAATCTTTCGAAGGATGGATCTTCCGATGAGATTTTCCAATGGATTTAATCCAAGACCTAAGATTTCATATGCTGCCCCTCTTCCTGTTGGAATGGAATCAGAATGTGAATTCTTAGATGTAGAATTAGAAGAAACGATTGATATTGATGAGTTTTTAAAAGAGCATATTAATTATGTTCCTAGAGGAATATCCTTTGTAGAAGCAAAGTATTTTGAGAAATCAAAATCACTGATGAGTTTAGTAACAGATAGTGAGTATTTACTGAAAATTGAAATTATAGAAGAGAAGTCATATGATGAGATCCAAAAAGCATTAGATGATTTTTTACATCGAGATGCAATTACTTATGAGAAATTAAATAAGAAAAAAAAGAAAGTAATCGTCGATATAAAAGATAGAATAAAATCCTTTGAATTATTAGAAGTAGAGGATAAGATGATACGATTGAAAACGCTTCTAACAACGGGAAGTGCTGGTAATTTAAAACCAGAAAAATTATTGGAATTATTTGTAGAATATGCTCAGATAACTTCGATTAGAGAAAAAGAGAGAATGAGAAGAATAGATTTATTTAAGACTAGTAAAGAGGGAAATCTTATTAGTTTATTTGAGGAATAAGATGAGTGATAAGTTAATGTTATTATCAATGCAAAAAATTTTGCATGATATTGAAGAAGGAATTCATATTGTAGATAAAAATGGAATAACCATTATCTATAATGAGCAGATGGCAAAAATTGAAGGCCTTGAAGCAGAAAAGACCTTAGGAAGATATGTGTTAGATAGTTTTCCTAATCTAACAGAAGCAAAATCAACATTGATGACTGTTCTTAAAACAGGAAAAGAGCTAAGACTTAAAAAACAGAGTTATGTTAATCTTTTAGGGCAGAAAATATCAACATTTAATAGTAATTACCCAATATATGATGGAGATAAGCTGATTGGTGCTTTAGAAATTGCTTTTAATCATACGAATGTAGAGGACATGAGTTCTAAAATTATGGAGCTTCAGGAAATACTTATTAAACCGAAGAAAAAAAAGAAAAATCTTTTTAAAAAATATACTTTTGATTCTATTATTGGACAGGAAAATAATTTTTTAAGAGCGGTTAAAATAGCTAAAAATGCCTCTAAATCATCATCATCTGTGATGATATTTGGTGAAACAGGAACAGGTAAAGAACTTTTTGCCCAGAGCATACATTACGCATCTAATAGAGCGGATAAGCCATTTATTGCCCAGAACTGTGCAGCGCTTCCTGAGAATCTTTTAGAAGGAATATTGTTTGGAACAGCAAAAGGTGGTTTTACAGGAGCAGTTAATAGGCCTGGACTCTTTGAACAGGCAGAAGGAGGAACGCTTTTTCTTGATGAAATCAATTCTATGGATAGCAGTCTTCAGGTAAAAATTCTCAGAGTGCTCCAAGAATCCTATGTTAGAAGAGTAGGTGGTCTTAAGGATATTCCAGTAGATGTAAGGATTATAGCAGCGAGTAATAAATCGATTAAAGAGCTTCTTGCATCAGAAGAATTTAGAGATGATTTATTTTATAGAATCAATGTAATATCGGTTGAAATACCACCGCTTAGAGAACGGATTAATGATATAGAAATTTTGTGTAAATCCTTTATTGAAGAATTTAATAAGAAATTAAATAAAGATGTATGGCTTGTGAATAAAAATTTGATTAAAATTTTTAAAAAATACAAGTGGAAAGGGAATATCAGAGAGCTTCGAAATGTTATTGAAACATCCATGAATTATATGCAGGATGAGCATGTGCTTAGTAAAGAACATCTTCCTGAATATTATACAGAATTGTTTTATGATAATACTTATATTGACGAGAGTGTGAATCTGGATAAAGGACTGAAATATTATCTCGAAACAAAAGAAAAAAATATTATTGAAAATGCTTTAATAAAGCACAATTTCAATATTTCGAAAGCTTCTAATGAACTTATGATATCAAGGCAAAATCTTCAATATAAGATAAAAAAATTAAATATAGAGATTGATAAAAAGCAAAATATTTTGCATAAATAAAGCAAAATATTTTGCTTTTTTATTTTTTGGACTAATTTTTATACATTTTATGCGTAAATTTACTTGTGAAAGTTGGCATACAAATTGCTTTATATAATAATGTCGTTATAAAAAGGGAAAAAGAATGGAGGATCAATATGAGACAAGAAAATGTAAAAATCGCAATATGGGGATTTGGTGCTATGGGAAGTGGAATGGCTAGAATGCTATTAAACAAAACAGGCGTTGATATCGTAGGAGTATGTGATAGAAATGAAGATAGAGTTGGCAAGAGCATGTATGAAGTTCTTGGTGTAGAAAGAAACGATAGACCAGAGGTGATTATCGATTCTGAAATCAAGAATGTAGTATATGAAGGAGCATGTGATTTAGTATTAACAGCTACTGATTCATTTACTGCTAGTGCCTTTCCAAAATTAGAGTACTGCTTAAATCAAAAGGTAAATGTTATCTCTACAGCAGAAGAAATGTCTTATCCTATGGCACAAGAACCAGAACTTGCTAAGAAATTAGATGAAATAGCAAAAGCTAATGGTGTTTCAATTTTAGGTACTGGTATTAATCCAGGACTTATTATGGACTTATTAGTTGTTATACTCACAGGTTGTATGACTGATGTAACTCATATTGAAGCAAAAAGAGTGAATTCATTATCACCATTTGGAAAAACAGTTATGGAAGAACAAGGTGTTGGTATTACAGTAGATTCATTTGAAAAGGGAGTGAATGAAGGATCACTTGCTGGACACGTTGGATTCCATGAATCAATCCATATGATTGGTGATGCAATTGGATGGCCAATTGATAAGGTTGAAACTCAAATGAAACCAATCGTAACTGATGTAGATAGAAAGTCACCACACGGATTTGCAGCAAAAGGCGATGTTGCAGGTGTAAATATGACAGGTCAAGGATATGTATGTGGCGTTCCAGCAATTGATATGATTCATCCACAACAAATCGAGCCAGAGCAAGTTGGTGTTCAAACGGGAGATTATATTACACTTAAAGGTGTGCCAGAAGTAAATATGGCAATTACACCAGAAGTAGAAGGTGGACTTGGAACAATTGCAATGTGCGTAAATATGATTCCTCAGGTAATCAATGCAGAACCAGGACTTCATACTATGCTTGATTTACCAGTTCCAAGAGCAATTCAGGGTGATATGAGAAAAAGAATTAAATAGAGGTGACTATGAAAAAAGGTGAATGGGTTAAAATACATAGTGTTGTTTTAACAAAAGAGATGCGTGCACCACAGGTGCCAGATGATACAAAAGAAGTTCCTCTTGAAACATGGGTAAAGGGCTTTTTATTAGAAGATGGTTCAATTGGTGATGAAGTAACAGTTAAAACACTTACTGGAAGACAGGTAAAAGGTACAATAGTAGAAGAAGCACCTACTTTTAGGCATTCATTTGGAGAAAATGTGCCTGAATTACTTGAGATAGGAGCTCAGCTCCGTCAGATTTTATTTGGAGGTGCAGATTATGAATAATTCTTATGAAGCAGTAATGCAAAGAAAAAATGACATCATGAAAAAAGCAGTTGGAATAGATTATACAGAGTTTGAATCTGGCTCTATTGCATTTGATTTTGAAAAAATGATGAAAGAAACTGGATATACTCTTGAAGAGATGAGAACGATTCAAGGGGAAACTGGTGTTGGAAATACGCCAATTTATGAACTTAGAAATTTAACCGAATTAGCTAGAAAATGCTCAAAAGAAGGAAAAGGTGCTAGAATCTTTTTAAAAGATGAAGCCGCTAATCCATCGGGATCATTTAAAGCAAGACGTGCAGCAAATGCTGTATATCATGCAAAGAAATTAGGCTATAAAGGGGTTATTGCAGCAACTAGTGGAAACTATGGTGCAGCAGTAGCTTCTCAGGCAGCAATGCTTGGACTAAAATGTATTATTGTTCAGGAATGCTATGATTCAGAAGGAAAAGGTCAGCCTGAGATTATAGAAAAAGCAAGAAAATGTGAGGCTTATGGAGCAGAAGTTGTTCAGCTTACAGTAGGACCAGAACTCTTTTATTCTTTCTTACTTCTATTAGAAGAAACAGGATATTTTAATGCATCGCTCTATACACCATTCGGTATAGCTGGTGTAGAAACGCTTGGCTATGAGCTTTCAATGCAGATGAGAAAAAAGGTAGGAAGAGATCCTGACTATGTAGTATGTACAAATGCAGGTGGTGGTAATCTAACAGGTACTGCTAGAGGACTAAAAAAAGCAGGAGCAGAGAGTGTAAAAGTAGTAGGTGCTAGTGTGGATTTAACTGGACTTCATATGGCAAGTGATACGCAGTTTAATAAAAAGTCATTTACAACAGGACATACTGGATTTGGTATTCCATTTACAACATGGCCAGATCGTTCTGATGTACCTCGCTCTGCAGCAAGACCCCTTCGATATATGGATAGATACTTAACAGTAACTCAAGGGGAAGTCTTCTATATGACAGAAGCGCTTGCACAGATAGAGGGTCTTGAAAGAGGACCTGCTGGAAATACTTCATTAGCAGCTGCATTTAGCCTTGCAAAAGAATTAGATGAAGATCAAATCATTGTGGTACAAGAAACAGAATATACAGGTGCTGGAAAGCATATTCAGCCGCAGCTTTCATTTGCTAGAAGCAATGGTATTGATATTCATTTTGGAGATCCAAAAGATGAAGTTCCAGGAAAGAGTATTGTGCTTCCAAGACATCCTGATTTAATAAAGGCAAATGATTTGGATTTACAAAAGATAAGAAAATCACTGATAAAAAATGCAGTGAATCAAAAAGAGTATAAAGAAATAACAAAGGAAGATCTTAAATTCCTAGTAGAAGAAACAAATTCATCAGAGAGCTTTGTGAAGGAAGTCTTAGATGAACTTACTGTAAATATAAAATAAGGAGACGATATGAAAGGGTATATGAAGCGAGAGGATGATTATTTAACTAGACATAAGCATCTAGAAAACTTATCATCTGAAGAATTAAAAGAACGATTCTGGCAACTTGCGGAAGAGGCAGTAACACCTCTTTTAGAGCTTGCAAGAACACATACATCACCATCCGTAGAACGTTCTGTTTTACTGAGAATGGGATTTTCATCAATCGAAGCAAAACCACTTGTGGATGCTTGTATTGATAGAAATCTTATTTCAAAAGGCGCAGGTCATGTGGTATATAGAACATCTAAATTAAAGAATATTCCTATAAGACAAGCAGGACTAGAACTTATCGAAGGTAAACATTGGGAAGATGTTATAGCTTCCTTTAGAGGAGGTCAGGCAAATGATTAAATATGATATTAATGAAAAGATGGATATTAGAGAGATTCTTTCTGATTTAGAAAATTATAGACCGAAAAGAAAAGGGTGGATATGGAGAGAGCATGTGCCTGAGCTTCAAATAGGAGAGCATACGTATGTAGATTGTTCGCCTAGTCTAAAGAATTCAATTGGTATTCCAGCAGCTGTAAGATATTTTAATAATTTAGATCCACAGCCAAAGGAAGTGATTACAACAGAGATTGCTTCAGGTAGATTTGAAGATGATATTAGAAGAATGAGAATGGGTGCATGGCATGGTGCTGATCATATTATGGTTATCAGAACAGCTGGACAGTCTCATTATGATGGATTGATTGAAGGAACGCCTCAAGGGATTGGTGGAGTTCCTGTATCGAGAAAACAAGTTAGAGCGCATAGAAAAGCGTGTGATTTTATAGAAGAAGAAGTAGGAAGACCAATTAATTACCATTCATATGTATCAGGCGTTGCAGGCCCTGATATCGCTGTTATGTTTGCTGAAGAAGGTGTGAATGGTGCACACCAGGATCCTCAGTATAATGTACTTTATAGAAATATTAATATGGTTCGTTCATTTGTTGATGCTGCAGAGTCTAAAAAAGTAATGGCTTGGGCAGATATGGCTCAAATCGATGGAGCGCATAATGCCAATGCAACAGCAAGAGATGCTTGGAAAGTTATGCCTGAGCTTATCGTTCAGCATGGACTGAATTCCATATTCTCTCATAAGGTTGGAATGAAAAAAGGAAATATCTGTTTATCAACAGTACCGCCAACAGCATCTCCAATGCCTTGTACAAAATATGACTTACCATATGCTGTAGCACTTAGAGAATTTTTTACAGAATATCGAATGAGAGCGCAGCAAAATACAAAGTATATTACATCATCATCAAGAGAAGCAACAGTTACTCATGTTATGAATATGATGATTTCAAGACTTACATCAGCTGATATTCAGTCAACAATTACACCGGATGAAGGTAGAAATGTACCATGGCATATGTTTAATATTGAAGCATGTGATACAGCAAAGCAGACATTAGTTGGTCTGGATGGTCTTCTTGATATGGTAGAGCTTAGAAAAGAAGGATTTTTACCACAGCAGGTAAGAGAACTTCAAGAGAGAGCAGTTCTTTATTTAGAAGAACTTTTAGAAGTTGGTGGATATTTTGAAGCAGTAGAAAAAGGTTTTTTTGTTGATTCAGGTAAATATCCAGAGAGAAATGGTGATGGTATTGGCCGTCAAATCGATGGTGGTATTGGTGCAGGTACAGTATATGAAAGAGATGATGATTATTTTGCTCCTGTAACAGCACACTATGGATATAATAATATAGAGCAGTATGGTATTACAAATCCATCGGATGCAATTGGTGGATGTACACTTGAAGATCCAGATAAAATTATATTTATTGATGAACTGGATGATGTTGATAATGTTTATACTAGATTAGATGAAAGTGAAGCATATAGAAATACAAATCTTGTTAAGCCTGAGGTTGAATGGCTTGCAGATGGTACAGTTACTGTAGAGTTTGTTATACCAACTGATCCAAGAACGGCAGAGTTTGCTGCTATTGAATTTGCTGAAAAGATGAATTTAAATGATGTGGAAGTTATTCACTCAGAAGTTCTTCATCCAGCAGAAGGAACAAGAATTCAGGTAAAAGGAAAAGTTGATTTCCATGTAGATTTAGATGAACTTACAATTCCGCCACTACCAGATATGTTATCAGATAATGAAATTAGAGAAGCTATTGATGAAGAATCACTTCTTTTAGTTGCTGCAACAGTTGGAGAAGATGAGCATTCAGTTGGTCTTAGAGAAGTTATTGATATTAAGCATGGTGGTATTGAAAAATACGGTATTGATGTAGAATATCTTGGAACATCTTGTCCTGTTGAAAAACTAGTGGATGCTGCAATAGAGCTTAATGCAGATGGAATCTTAGCTTCTACTATTATCTCTCATGATGATATTCATTATAAAAATATGAAGAGAATTCATGAATATGCTGTAGAAAAAGGGGTAAGAGATAAACTTATCATCTGTGCAGGTGGTACTCAGGTTACTCCTGAAATTGCAGTAGAGCATGGTATGGATCAAGGATTTAGTAAATCTGATAGAGGTCAGGCAGTAGGATCATTCTATGTAAAAGAAAGAAGAAGAAGAAAAAGAAAAAAAGCGGAAGAATAAGATCAAGAGTTCCTCACTTTCGTGAGGAATTTTTGTAAAGGAGATAATATGAATGTAGATATTTTAGTTGCAGAAATAGGAAGTACAACTACTGTAATAAATGCATTTACTGATTTTGAAACAGATCCAAAGTTTATAGGACAGGGTCAAGCACCAACTTCAGTACTTGAAGGAGATGTTACCATTGGACTGAATCAAGCGGTTGAAGATTTAAAAGAGAATTTAAATGTAAAAGAACTTCATTATAAAAAAATGCTTGCAACATCTTCTGCTGCTGGTGGACTTAAGATGACGGTACATGGACTTGTTTATGATATGACTGCAAAGGCTGCAAAAGAGGCAGCTCTCGGAGCAGGAGCTAATATTCACTATATCACTGCAGGTAAACTCAGAAGAACGGATTTAAAGAAAATAAAAGATATTTCACCTAATATTATATTAATAGCAGGTGGTGTTGATTATGGAGAAAGAGATACTGCACTGGATAATGCAGAAAAAATAGCTCAGATGGATATCAATGTTCCTGTAATCTATGCAGGAAATATTGAAAATCATGAAGAAGTAAGGCTTATATTTGAGGAAAACAATAAAGAAGATTTATTATATATTGTTGAAAATGTATATCCAAAAATCGATTTATTAAATGTAGAGCCAACAAGAAAAGTTATCCAAGATGTGTTTGAAGAACACATCATTCATGCACCTGGAATGACAGATGTTAGAGATATTGTTACTGGACCAATTGTTCCAACGCCAGGTGCTGTAATGGAAGCATCTAAGCTCTTAAAAGAAGAGATTGGTGATTTAATGACCATTGATGTAGGGGGAGCAACAACTGATATACATTCTGTCACAGATGGTAGTGAGGAAATCAGTCGTAAACTCTTAGCGCCAGAACCAGCTGCTAAAAGAACAGTGGAAGGTGATTTAGGGGTATATGTAAATATGAGGAATATAGTAGATCTGATTACAAAGGAAAAATTAGTAGAAGATTTAAAACTCGAAGAAGATGTAGTAGATGATCTTATTAAGCGTCATGTTCCAATTCCTAAAGAAGAAAATCAGTTAAAATTTGTTGAACGACTTACAGTAGAAGCGGTTGAAATATCTGCTAAAAGGCATGCAGGAGGTTATAGAAATCTTTTTGCAGGTGGTGGTAAAAAAACGCTTGCTGAAGGAAAAGATTTAACTGAAGTCAAATATATAATTGGGACTGGAGGTGCTCTTACAAGGCTTCCGGATAGGATAAATATACTTAAGAGAGTTGCTCTTTGTAATAATGGAACAAAACTTTTACCGATGCCAGAGGCAGAAATACTTATAGATAATGACTATATAATGGCTTCTCTAGGAGTTCTTTCTAAAGAAAATGATGAAGCAGCTCTTAAGTTATTGAAAAAGAGTTTAAAAATATAGGAGATATTATGTACCCGAGAATGACGATTGATTTAAAAAAAATCGAAGAGAATACAAGGTTTCTTGTTGAGAAATGCAAAGAAGTAGATGTTGATATCATGGGGGTAACAAAATCTTTTTGTGCAGATATTGACATTGTAAAAGCAGAAATAAAGGGTGGGATAAAATATATAGCAGATTCTAGAATCATTAATTTAAAAAAATTAGAAGGACTGGATATTGAAAAAGTGCTTTTACGCCTTCCAATGTTATCTCAGATTGATGATGTTGTAAAATATGCTGATATTAGTCTGAATTCAGAACTTGTTACAATAAAGGCATTAAATGATGCTTGTAAAAGACATCAGAAAAAACATAAGATTATTTTAATGATTGATTTAGGTGATCTAAGAGAAGGAATTAATCCAAGAAGATTTTTTGAAGTTGTAGAAGAGATTCATAAACTGGATTGTATTAATCTTTATGGGATAGGTGTTAATTTAACTTGCTATGGTGGTGTAATACCAGATGAAGAAAATTTAGGTATGCTAAATGAATTTGCTTTGGAATATGAAAAGAAATATAATAAAAAATTTGAGATTGTATCAGGTGGGAATTCATCTAGTTATTATTTAATACCAGAAGAAGGAAAAACAATGCCGAATGCTATTAATAATTTAAGATTAGGTGAAATCATTATATTAGGTAGAGAAACATCGTATGGAAAGGCAATAAAGGGTCTTCATGATGATGCATTTATCTTTGAAGCAGAGATTATTGAACTAAAAGAAAAGGCATCGGTTCCAAAAGGAGAAATTGGAATGAATGCTTTTGGTGAAACACCGACATTTGAAGATAAAGGGATAAGAAAAAGAGCAATTCTTGCTGTTGGGCTGCAGGATGTAATACCTGAGAATTTGATTCCATTTGATGAGGATATTGAATTATTAGGAGCTAGTAGTGATCATATGATCTTCGATGTAACGGATTCTGATACATTTTATAATGTTGGAGATATTATACGATTTAAATTAGAATATGGTGCATTACTTGCTCTTTTTACATCAGAATATGTTCAAAAATATAAGAAATTATAATAAAAAAGGTGCAATTTATTGCATCTTTTTTTAGAGGTGTTGCAATAAAGCTGTTTTATGATAAAATATTAGTATGCGTTAGGAGGAATATGGAATATAATTTAGAAAAAGGATTAAAAGCAGTTAGTGAAGTAGTAGTAACAAAAGAGAATTCAGCAAGCTCTTATGGCAGTGGACTGATTGATGTATTTGCAACGCCAGCAATGGTAGCTCTGATGGAAAATGCATCGTATAAAGCAGTAGAAGATTATCTTCCTGAGGGCTATTCAACAGTTGGAATCAATGTCAATGTGAATCATACCAAAGCGACTAAAATAGGGCTTAAAGTAATGGCAGAAGCTACTTTGATTGAAATTGATCGAAAGAAACTTACTTTTGAAGTCATCGGTAAGGATGAAGAAGGGGTCATTGGTAAGGGACTTCATACTAGATATATTATAAATAAAGAGAAGTTTATGGAAAACTTATAATGGAAAAGATTCAGAAATTTGGTAGTTCATTATTAGAAGGTGTGATTTTTTTTCCTGTAGTAGCACTTTTTATTGGAATGAGTAAATGGATAGCAATCTATTCTGATGGTGTCATTAGCACTGCATTAGAATATACAGGACTAGCGATATTAGAGCATCTTGGCGTTATCTTTTCTGCCTCTATGGCTTATGCTCTTACAAAAGATAAACATGGAATATCTTCTCTTTCAGCGATGATTGGATTTTTTATCACTACAGGAATCTATAATCAGATGAATCATAATATCGAATTTCAATTAGATAATTCCAATGTATTTATAGGATTTATTATAGCGATAATAGTAGCTATTTCCTATAATAAATGTTCTGATAAAAAATTAATATCGTGTTTTGCATTTTTTAGTGGAAGAAGAATAATTCCTATTATTACATCATTTTTATCAGTTCTTCTTTCTTTCTGCCTTCTTATGATATGGCCTATTATTGCAACAATACTCTTTTATATGGTAGAGGGTATAGCAGCACTTGGAAATATAGGAGCAGGATTATTTGGTTTTTTAAATAGATTGTTAATACCTACAGGACTTCATCATGTTTTAAATGCAGCATTTTGGACTCCTCTTATAGGAATAAATGATATCGGGAATTTTTGGATGAGCGCTGAATCATCTTACGAAGGAATAAAAATAGGGATGTATCAGGCTGGATTTTTTCCTATCTTTATGTTTGCACTTCCAGGGGCGGCACTTGCTATTTATCAATCAGCAAAAGAAGAAGATAAGAAAAGAATAGGAAAAGTTCTTTTATGGGGAGCTATTTCAAGTTTTTTTACTGGAGTAACTGAACCAATAGAATTTATCTTTATGCTCACATCGCCCATTTTATATTTTATCCATTCAGCACTTACAGGACTATCATTATATATTGCAGCAAAATTAAATCTTATTGCAGGTTTCGGATTTTCAGCAGGATGTATTGATTTTATACTTTCTTCTAATATGCCGCTTGCAAGTAATATTCATCTTCTCATTATAGAAGGAATTAGTTTCTTTTTTATTTATTATTTTTTATTTAAAATAGCAATTAAAAAATTCACTGTAAGTATCTATTCAAATATTTAATATTTATTAAATCCTTTAAGTTTCCCATAAATTATTGTATAATAATATAGATATGGGGGAGTTATATGACAAGTAGTAAGAAAAAAATATCTCGAGATGAGATTTATGAAATAATAAAAAAGAGAATTGTTCAATTAGAATATGAACCAGGACATATTTTAAATGAGGTGGATTTGTCCACAGAATTTGATGTTAGTAGAACGCCGATTAGGTCTGTTTTTAAAAAACTGGAATTAAACGGACTATTAAAAATAGTTCCTCGTTATGGGGTTCAAGTGACGCAGATAGATTTTATAAAGATGAAAGCCTTGTTTGAAATGACTCGGGTATTAGATCCTTTTGCTACTAGACTTGCTGTAAAAAATATAACGGAAGATGAAATATTAGAATTAAAAGCGATTATTGATAGGTTAAAATCATATAATGGAATAAAAGAGTATCAAAATGCTATTGTAGAAGATGAAAAGTTTCATAAAATAGTAACAAAGAATGCCAATAATATTTGGCTTCAAGAAGAACTTTCAAGATTGCATTTACATAGTGAACGCTTATGGCATTATTGTTTTTCATATTTTGATGATATGAAAATATTTACTAGAACATTTAGCCTTATTGTAGATGCCATAGAAAGAAGAGATGAAGAGGATGCTGAAAAATATGCTAGAGAGCATATTGATGATTTTGTTGAAAAAATAAAAGGTAAAATTTTATAATATTTTAAAAGATTTCTTAGTGAAATCTTTTTTTTTAAACAAATATGTTAAAAAAACGTCAATAAACTATTGAAATACAATTTGTATTGTAGTAGAATTGTTTTGAAAGGAAGTGGTGTATTGTATAAGGTTATCACGAATAATTCATTAGTGTATGAAAAGTACTTAAACACTGAATTAGTTGAAGGTGATTTTAGAGATGTTTTAATACAGGGTAGAAACTATATTCATAAGGGCTATTCTTTAAAAATTCATCCATTACCTGCTAGTATACGTATGATGTATTCTCCATTTAGAAGCTTAATTATAAGTGATGAAACAAGTCTAAATGAATCTGTTTTAGTAATGGAAAATGCAATAGAAAAATATGATATTACGATGGGTATAAGAAAACCTGATTATAAAAACAGTGACGATTATAAAGTACTTGATTTAGAACTTACAGAGAGTGCAATAAGAGAAATTGCTAATTTCGAGCCAAAAAGGAGGTAAAGATGAAATTAGAGTTAAGAAAAATTAAGGTTGAAAATATTGTTTTCGGTAATGAAAATGGATTTTCAAAAGGTACACTTACAATTAACGAAAAATGGTTAATTGAGGAATTAAAAAAGATTCATAATGTCAAAGATATTAAATTAAATCTTGCATTTCCTGGAAAAAAACAGAGAATTATTCCGGTTAAGGATGTTATAGAACCACGATATAGAGTGGATAAGAAACATGCGTATTTTGCAGGTGTTACGGGTGAAACTGCTCAACTTGGAGAAGGTATTGTAAATGTTTTTGAGGGAGCAGCAGTTGTTACAATAGGAGATATTGTTGGATTCCAAGAAGGCGTTATTGATATGTGGGGAGAAGGAGCTAAATGGACTCCATTTTCTAAAACAAATAATATTGTAGTTGATATAACAGTTGTTGAGGGATTAGATCCTCATGAACACGAAACGACTGTAAGAGAAGTTGGACTAAAGTCTGCTGAACTTATTGGTACGATTTCAAAAGATGTTACAGACTATAGAGAAGAAGTATATGAAATCAATAATATGTTTGAAGAAACAAATAAATATCCGAATCTTCCAAAGGTTGTTTATGTAGAAATGCTTATTTCTCAAGGACTATTACATGATGGCTATATTTATGGTGTGAATTCATCTCAAATACTTCCAACACTTCTTCATCCAAATGAAGAATTAGATGGAGCAGTTATCAGTGGTAACTGTGTTGCAGCATGTGATAAGATAACGACTTATCAGCATCAAAATAATGCGATTATTTTAGATTTATATGATAGGCATGGAAAAGATATAAACTTTTTAGGTGTGGTTCTTACACCAGAACTAACAACATTGACTGGTAAGTTTAGAACTTGTGATTATACTGCAAAACTCTGTAAAAACTTAGGAGCTGATGGAGTCATAGTAAGTGAGGAAGGATATGGTAATCCAGATTCAGATTTACTTATGATTTGTGAGAGATTAGAAAAAGCAGGAATTAAAACAGTACTTGTTACGGATGAATGTGCTGGTTGGGAAGGTGATAGTCAGCCGTTAGCTGATACATCAGAACATGCAGTTGCAGTTGTTTCTGCAGGTAATGTAAGTCATGTGGTGAAATTAGAAAAAGCAGATGAAATTTTTGGTAATCCAAAGGCGCTTGAAAATCTAGCTGGTGGCTGGGCTGGTGCATATAATGAAGAAGATGGAACAATGGTTATGGAATTAAATGCTGTTATCGGTTCAACATCTGAAATAGGTTATCATAATGCAACAATTATAGAGAAGTAGGAGGAAAAAATGGCAAAGAAAGTTTTATATTATGTGAATCAGTTTTTTGGACAAATTGGTGGCGAAGAAAAAGCTGGTTATAAACCAACATTCTCAAATGAAAAAATTGGTCCTGCTGGAGCATTTCATGAGGCTTTAGAAGGTGGAGAAGTAATCGGAACAATTATATGTGGTGATAATTATTTTAATGAAAATAAAGAAGAATCTCTTGAGTTTATAGATAAAGTGTTTGCAGAAAATGAAGTTGATATTCTTATCGCAGGTCCTTCATTTAATGCAGGTAGATATGGTGTTGCTTGTGCTGAACTTACTAATCATGTAAGTGAAAAATATAATATTCCTATTATTTCTGGATGCTATAAAGAAAATCCAGGACTGGAGATGTCAAAATTAAATGCGTATATTATTGAAACAAAAGATTCAGCTGCAGATATGAGAGCTGCTCTTCCTGCTATGGTTAAATTAACGAATAAAATAATCAAAGGGCAGGAAGTAGATCCTAGTGTAGATGGATATTTTAAACAAGGTAAAAGAAAAACGATATTAGTAGATAAAATAGCTTCAAAAAGAGCGGTTGAAATGCTTCTTGCTCGATTAAATAATAGAGAGTTCCAAACAGAAATGCCAATGCCAACTTTTGATAAAGTGAAGCCAGGAGCTGCGATAAAAGATCTTTCTAAAGCAACTATAGCGCTCGTTACATCTGGTGGAATTGTTCCAGTTGGTAATCCTGATAAAATTCAATCTGCTTCAGCTAGAAAATGGGGTAAATACTCTGTTGAAAGTAGAGAAAATCTAAAAGGTGATTTCTGTACTATTCATGGTGGATATGACCCAGTTTATGCTAATGAACTTCCTGATAGAGTGATTCCTTTTGATTTATTAAAAGAATTTGAAACAGAAGGTAAAATCGGTCAAGTATTTGATATGATTTATACGACTACTGGTACAGGAACAGCAGTTGGTAATGCGATTCAGTTTGGGCAAGAAATTGGAAAAGAATTAAAAGAAAAAGGTGTTGATGGTGTTATTTTAACTTCTACATGAGGTACTTGTACTCGTTGCGGTGCAACAATGGTAAAAGAAATTGAAAGATATGGAATTCCAGTAGTTCATATGGCTACAATCATTACGATATCAAAATCAGTTGGTGCCAATAGAATTGTTCCAACAATAGCTATTCCACATCCAGTGGGAAATCCTAATGTTTCAGAATCAAGAGAAAGAGAATTAAGACTTGATCTAGTTACAAGAGCAGTAAATGCTTTATCAACAGAGGTAGAAGAACCAACAGTATTTTAAAGGAGGAAACTATGAGTGAAAGAGGACAATGGGGTAGTAGATTTGGTTACATCATGGCCGCAGCTGGTTTTTCTATAGGACTAGGTAATATATGGAGATTTCCATATTTAGTTGGTGTTAATGGTGGAGGAGCGTTTGTTCTTGTATATATACTTATTTGTATTCTGATAGGTATTCCACTATTTTATATGGAAGTCAGTTTAGGTAGAAAAACTCAATTAAACCCTGTAAAGGGAATGAGAAGTTTAACAAAGAAAGGAAGCCCTTGGGTAGCTTTCGGATGGTTAGGTGTTCTAGCGGCATTTTTAATTCTGACGTATTATTTTCAAATAATGGGTTGGGTTATCGCTTATTTAGTAAAAATGATAACAGGACAATTAAGTCTTGGAAATAATCCAGAGGCTTATAAGGCAATTTATGATGGATTGATGGCAAATCCCGTAGAACTGACTATTTATACTCTTGTAGGTATGATAGCAGTAGGAATTATCTCTGCAAAAGGATTAAATAGTGGATTGGAAAAAGCATGTAAGTTTATGATGCCAGCATTATTTATTATGCTTGTATTACTTGCTATTAGATCATTAACTCTTCCTGGAGCATTTGAAGGTGTTAAATGGTATTTGAGCGTTGATTTTTCTAAAATTACGCCAGATGTATTATTAACCGCTCTGGGACAAGCGTTCTTCTCAATAGGTATTGCTAGTGGAGGTGCATTTATCTATGGTTCTTATTTACAAAAAGATAGTAATATTCCTGTAGATGGTTTATCTGTTGTAGCATTTGACCTTATTGCAGCATTAATTGCAGGTTTTGTAATTTTCCCTGCAGTATTTGCAAGAGGACTTGAAGTTGATAGTGGAAGTGGATTACTATTTATCACAATGTCTAATCTCTTTTCTCAAATTCCACTAGGTAGATTATTTGGTTCTATATTCTTCTTACTTATATTATTTGCTGCATTATCATCTGGTCTTGGTTATTTAGAGCCAGTATCTATTACGATATCAGAACTTGCGAATAAGAGTAGAGCAAAATCAGTATGGATTTCACTTATTGCTATTTTCGTTGTGGGATTCCCAGCTATTATGGCACAAGGTCCATGGTCAACTATAAAAGTTCTTGGAAGAAACTTCTTTGACCTTGCTGATTATATTTCAGGAAATATTATGATGCCTTTAGGTGCGATTGTACTTATTTTCTTTGTTTTATTTAAGTGGAAATTCTCAGGATTCCAAGAAGAAGTGAATACAGGAGCAAATAAATTTAAAGTTACAAATATTTGGAAGCCAGTAGCAATGGTGTTAATTCCAGTATCATTAGTTATTATCTTTGTAACAGGTGCATTTTAGTCAATAAATAAGAGTTAGAAGATTTTATTCTAGCTCTTTTTTTTAGGAAGAAAGTTCTTCTTTCTTGACTTTTTTGTCAAATATCATATAATATATGTAGGGGTTAATCGTTTAATTGGAGTGAGAATATGAAAGTAACAATAAAAGATATAGCAAAGATAGCAGGTGTTTCTACTGCAACAGTATCAATGGTCATGAATAAAAAGGATGAAAGAATTTCTGATAAAACAAGACAAAAAGTGTTAAAGGCAATTGAAGAAATGGGGTATGTACCAAATATGATTGCCAGTTCAATGGTTACAAAAAAAACAAAAACCATAGGACTTATTATACCAGATATATCAAATCCTTTTTTTCCAGATGTTGCAAGAGGAGTAGAAGATAGGGCAAATGAAGATGGGTATACTGTTATTCTATGCAATTCAGACAATGATGTAGAAAAAGAAAACGCATATTTATCAATTCTTCAGGAGAAGATGGTAGATGGTATTATAATTAGTCCATCAAGTAATAGAACGGAGTTTAATGATGAATTTAAAAAGATTCGAATTCCTCTTGTTACAGTAGATAGAGATGTAGAAAATATTGAGAATTATGGGAAAATCATAGTGGATAATGCAAGGGGTGCATATAATGCGGTAAGGTATATGATTAGTAGAAATCATACGAGGATTGCTCATATTACAGGACCATTTTCAAGTATTACAGCACTTGATCGATTTAGTGGATATAAAAAAGCTATTGAAAGAGCGAATTTAACGTTTGATGAGAGTATTATTTTTGAAGGTTCATATACTACAGATTGGGGTGTAGAATCTATGGACCATATAATAGAACATAATTTAGATGTGGATAGTGTATTTTGTGGAAATGATATGATTGCAGCAGGTGTTTATAAATCAATTCACAACCATGGTCTTATAGTGCCAGATGATTATTCTGTGATTGGATTTGATGATGTGGAAATTTCGGAAATCTTATCTCCAGATTTAACAACAGTGAAACAACCAAAGTATAAAATAGGTTATGAATCAGCAAAAATGTTAATACATATGATTAGCAGAAAAGAAATTGATAAAAAAGATTATATTTTGTCTACGGAATTGATCATTAGAGATTCGGTAAAATAAGGAGAATAAGATGAAAAAAATTTTAGTTATTGGTTCATTAAACATGGATTTAGTAACTACTGTAAAAAAAATTCCTGCAGCAGGGGAAACGATACTTGGAGATGGATTAAAAAAAATAGCAGGTGGAAAAGGTGCGAATCAAGCTGTTGCTATTGGTAAACTTGGTGGAAACGTAAAAATGATGGGAATGCTGGGAAAGGATACGTTTTCTAATACACTTTTAGAAAATCTTAAAAAAAATGATGTTAATACAGATTATATTTTTAGTTCTAAGGTGTCACCAACAGGTACAGCACTTATTGCAGTCAATGAGGATGGAAATAATTCTATTGTAGTGATTCCTGGTGCTAATTTTGATTTTACAGATGATTTAATTGATCAAGAGCCATTTAAAGATGTAGATTATGTTTTGAGTCAATTTGAAATTCCTTTAAAGACGATTGAAAAAGCATTTAAAATAGCAAAAAAGAATAATATTAAAACGATTCTCAATCCTGCACCAGCAGTAAAAGTACCAGATGAAATTTTAAAATATACTGATATTTTAATACCTAATGAGACGGAATTTCAGATTATTACAGGGAATGTTTCGTTAGATAAAGAGAATATCCTATTAGCATCAAAAACATTATTTAAAAAAGGAATAAAAAATTTAATATTAACACTTGGTGAAAGGGGTGTTATTCATATTGATGAGGAAGGAACTGTATATGAAAAGCCAGCTTATAATGTACATGCTATTGATACAACAGCAGCAGGGGATAGTTTTATAGGTGGATTACTGACAAAAATGAGTGAAGGAAAAGATATCAATGATGCGATTGACTATGCTGTTATGGTTTCAGCTCTCACAGTTAGTAGAAAAGGAGCACAGACTTCTCTTCCTACAAAAGAAGAAGTAGAACAATTTAAGGAGAATGTAAATGAGAAAAGGAAATATTCTTAATTCAGAAATAATATCAGTACTTTCTAAAATGGGGCATACTGATAAAATATGTATTGCAGATGCAGGGCTTCCTATTCCAGATCATGTAAAGAGAATTGATTTATCGCTTATAAAGGGAATGCCAAGTTTTATGGATACATTGCAGACTGTTTTAAGTGATTATGAATGTGAATCTTATATACTTGCAGAGGAAATTGAAGAATATAATACATCAATTCATCATGATATACAAACAATGTTAAAAGGAAAAAAGGCTCTTTATGTTAATCATGAAGAATTTAAAATGATGTTACATGATATGAAAGCTGTTATTAGGACAGGAGAATGTACTCCTTATGCCAATATTATTTTAGAGTCAGGAGTAATATTTTAAGTTATGAAGAAAAATAAAATATTATCAATAGAAAATGTGACAAAGGTTTTTCCTGGAGTGAAAGCGTTGGATAAAGTCCATTTAAATGCTTATGAAGGAAAAGTGATGGCATTACTTGGTGAAAATGGAGCTGGTAAATCTACTTTGATGAAAATTCTTACTGGTGTTTATAAAAAAACAGAAGGTAGTATCTATTTTAAAGGAGAAGAGTTAGTAGTAAGAAATGTAAAAGATGCTGGTGAAAAGGGAATATCTATTATTCATCAGGAACTAAATCTTATTGATGAATTGACAATTGCAGAAAATATTTTTTTAGGAAGAGAACCTAAAAATAAATTAGGAATTATTGATTCTAAAAAACTCTATAAAAAAGCAGATGAGTTGTTAAAAAGGCTTGATTTGAATATTAGTTCTAAGACAATGGTTAAAGGACTATCTATTGGTATAAAACAAATGGTTGAAATAGCAAAGGCATTGTCCTTTGATTCAGATCTTATTATCATGGATGAACCTACAGATGCACTTACTGATAAAGAAACAAATACGCTTTTTAATGTAATAAAAAAATTGCGAGATGCGAATAAAAGTATTATTTATATTTCTCATCGACTAAAAGAAATATTTGAGATATGTGATGATGTAACAGTACTTCGTGATGGGAAATTTGTAGCAGAAGAAAGTGTGCTAAATATTACAGAAGATGATCTTATTGAGATGATGGTTGGAAGAAAATTAGAAGAACAATATCCCTATAAAGAAGTGGAATTAGGAGATCATATTCTTGAAGTGCATCATATTACAAATGAATATATAAAAGATGTTTCTTTTGTGTTGAAGGAAAAAGAAATTCTTGGAATTGCAGGACTTATGGGTTCAATGAGAACAGAGCTTGGTAAAACTTTATATGGACATTATAAAATACAATCTGGAGAGCTTGTGTTAGATAATGAAAAGTTAAATATTAAATCAGAAAAAAATGCAATAGAGAATGGTATTACATATGTATCAGAAGATAGAAAGAAAGATGGGTTAGTTCTTTCTATGAATATTAGAGAGAATATAACACTGTCTTCTTTAAAAAAGATTAGTAAGATGCATGTTATAAAAAAATCAAAAGAAAAGAATATAGCCGATGAGTATATTAAAAAATTATCAATAAAAACACCATCAAAGGAGCAAAAGACAAATAATTTATCTGGTGGTAATCAACAAAAAGTAAGCATTTCAAAGAGTTTATTTACAAAGCCTAAAGTTTTAATATTAGATGAACCTACTAGAGGTGTTGATGTAGGAGCAAAGAAAGAAATATATACTTTGATGAATAAATTCAAAGAAGATGGAATGAGTATTATTATGATTTCATCTGAGATACCAGAAATTTTGGGCATGTGTGATAGAGTTCTTGTGATGCATGAAGGAAAAGTTAGTGGTGTTCTTGAAAGAAATGAAATAACGCAAGAAGAAATAATGAGATTGGCAGTAGGAATAAGGAGTTAAAATGGATAAGAAGAAAATTAAATTAATAATCAGTAGATTTCAATCTCTTATATTATTAATTGTATTTGCAGTGATAGTATCTTTACTAAGCGATAGATTTTTAACGATTTCAAATATATTTAATGTATTAAGGCAAACTTCAATTAATGCAGTACTGGCTGTTGGAATGACTTTTGTTATTCTTACAGGAGGAATTGATTTATCAGTTGGTTCCATATACGCATTTAGTAGTGCAATTACTGTTTATTTATTAGGGATTGGATATCATCCAGTTGTAGCTGTGTTTTCAGGATTGTTACTTGGAACCGTAATAGGAAGTATTAATGGATTTTTTATTACCAAAGGGAAACTTCAACCATTTATCGTTACACTTGCTACAATGACAATATTTCGAGGGGCGACACTTGTATTTACTGAAGGTAGACCAATTAATGCAGGATATGAAAAAAATGCAGAGTTATTTTCTAAAATTGGTTCTGGTTATTTTTTAAATATTCCTATTCCTATATGGATTATGCTTGTTGCTATTATATTGGGATATTTTATACTTAAAAAAACAACATTGGGACGATATGTGTATGCCATTGGTGGAAATGAAGAGGCAACAAAACTTTCTGGAGTTAACGTAACTAAAATTAAGGTATTGGTTTATTCTATCAGTGGGTTTTTAGCTGCTTTAGCTGGTATTATTATAGCTGCTAGATTATCTTCTGCTCAACCAACAGCAGGGCAAGGGTATGAACTGGATGCAATAGCAGCAGTTGTTCTAGGTGGTACATCACTTTCTGGTGGTGTTGGAACGATCTTAGGAACAATTGTAGGAGCTTTAATTATTGGTATATTAAATAACGCACTGAATTTACTCGATATTACATCGTATTATCAATTGTTAATTAAAGGAGTAGTAATCTTAGTAGCGGTTTTACTTGATAGAAAAAATAAATAATGTGTATATAGGAATATTATTTCTATAATATAAATGTATTTTATAAGGAGGATTATATGAAAAAAATACTTACTGTAATAATGGTTGCATTATTACTAATTATGGCTGTAGGATGCGGTCAAGAAGGAGAAAATGTAGAAACATCTACAAATGATAAGGTAGCCCTTATTATATCTACACTGAATAATCCATTTTTCGTATCATTAAAGGATGGAGCAGAGGCTGAAGCGAAGGAATTGGGATTGGAACTTATTGTGTTAGATTCACAAAATGATCCAGCGAAAGAACTTTCTAATGTAGAAGATGCACTAACTCAAGACGTTAAGGTTATTTTAATTAATCCAACAGATTCAGATGCTGTAGGTAATGCAATTAAAAAAATCAATGAAAAAAACATTCCTGTTATAACGCTTGATAGAGGGGCAAATGCTGGTACAGTACATAGCCATATAGCATCTGATAATGTTGCCGGTGGAAAGATGGCAGGAGAGTATATTATTGAGCTATTAGGAGGCAAAGGTAATGTAGTAGAACTTGAAGGAATTGCAGGAACAAGTGCAGCAAGAGATAGAGGTGCTGGTTTTAATACAGCGCTTGAAGGAACAGAGCTGAAAGTGGTAGCTAAGCAGGTAGCAGATTTTGATAGAACAAAAGGTCTTTCAGTAATGGAAAATATTTTAGAAGCGCAACCAGAAATTGATGCAGTATTTGCTCATAATGATGAGATGGCTTTAGGAGCTTTAAAAGCAATAGAAGCTAGTGGAAGAAAAATTCTAGTCGTAGGTTTTGATGCAACAGATGATGCTGTGAAAGCCGTGGAAGATGGAAAAATGGCTGCAACAGTAGCTCAACAACCTACTCTTATTGGAAAACTTGGGGTAGAAGCTGCTAAAAAGGTTATTGATGGAGAAAATATAGAAAGCAATATTCCTGTAGAGTTAAAACTTATAAAAAAATAGGTTAGAAAGTAAAATAGTAGTTTTAGAGTGTTAGTTTTAATGTAAAAATTAGAGCGAGACACTCTATTTTTTTTAAAATATATTTTTTTCTTAATATATTTTTTTCTTTTTTTTTACGATAAATATTATGTATAGTGAAGAAAAGGAGATTGTATGAAGATGAAAAAAATAGTAACATGGTTAATTATATTTGCCTTCATGTTTAATATGATGCAAATACCTCAGTATGCAGATGATTCTGAAATAACAGTAGATATTTCAGATAATCCAGGTTCAGATAATCCAGGAATGGAGATAATACAGAAATTATTTCCTGGTACTTTTGATATGAATAATATTTCTGATATTACTATTCGCTATTCTAGTGATATTAATAAACAAATAGGAAAATTTGATCATGCAAAAGATGCTGGTGTATTAGATTTTAATACTGGTATAGCGCTTAGTTCAGGTGATTTGAGAAGAGATTTAATTGCTTCAGGTTCAAACTATCCTAATACAAATGGTAATATTGTTACTGGAAAATATAGCGGTGGAAAAGAAATCATTGATAATTATCCTGTATATGACTATGCAAGTATTGAATTTACATTAAATGCAGATTCTGATGGGCATATGTTTTTAAAGTATGCTTTTGCATCAGAAGAATACGTAAAATATTCAAATAGTCAATTTAATGATAAATTTGGAATTATTGTAAATGGTATCAATTATGCCAAAGTACCTGGTACAGATGATATTATTGCAATTAATACAGTAAATCAAGTTCATAATACGGAGTTTTTTATTCAAAATATTGAGGCGAATGGCATTGAGGATGCAGGTCTTAAATTTCCAATGAATGGACTGACAAAGACATTTGTATCTAAAATTGATTTGCAAGAAGGAGCAAATAGAGTAAAGATTATTATTGGTGATTTAGGAGACCGTTCATTTGATTCTGTTTTATTTATTAAAGCAAATAGTATTGAACTGAAAGATCCAGAGCCAGGAACATTAAGTATAGCAAAAGTAAATAATAATATTGTTGTCACTAGAAAAGATGGTGAGGATGGAACAATAGGATTTACGATTGAAGAAAAAGATGTTGAAGGGAATATAACAGAGACTTCTTATACAATGGATGATGGAGAAAAAATAAAAGAAATATTAATAGCAGATTCTGATGAAGATGATCCGACTAAGATTTCAAATGATACACTTGTTGTAACAATTACAAATCCTAAGATGGGAGCTATTATTGATAATGCAAACAAAGAAGTTAAGGTAAAGATAATACCTCCAGTATTAACAACAATAAAAAATGATGATGGAACATTTGATATTCAAATAGTAGGGACTATAGATGCTGAAAAAAAATTATATAAATATAATGATGAGACTAGTACTTATGATGAAATTCAACCATTAATTTTAAATTCTGGGAAATATAAAGATGCTCAACCTGGGAAATATAAAGCAATTCAAATAAAGGATGGATTAAAAAGTAATGATTCAAATATTCTTATTATTAAAAAGCCACCGATAATAGAAGGTAATTTTGATTCAGTGGTAATTGATGTGAATGATGCTGGGTTTACTGAACCTGAAGCAACAGCTAAGGATGGTTCAGGAAATGATATAACTGATGCAGTAGTAAAAAAAGTTAATGATATAAAAGGTGCTACAGTTAATAAAGCGCTACCAGGAATTTATACAATAGAGTGGTCTGTTAGTCATAGTGGATATACGGTTCTTAAAACAAAAATTGTTACGGTTAAACCAGCTCCTCCGACGCTTATATCTTCTGATTATAAGGATTCAGAGCTTATTATAGAAGGTACTCCAAATGCTATCGTTAAGATAACAGATGAAGCTGGAGATGTGATTGCAACATTAACATTAGATGGAAATGGTGATGGAAAACTTCTTGATCCGCCTAATGGAACGTTTAAAGCAACTCAAACTGTTAATGGAGTAGAAAGTGCTGCAACGAATGGAGAAGAGATCAATAGAATATATACAAGTCCTTCGATTTCTCTAAAAGGAAATAATGCAGTAGATATGACGTATTTAGAAGTATATACAGAAGAAGGTGCTACTGCTAATGATGATGAAGAAGATAACATTTTAGAAAATATGGAAAACGGAGTTAATAAAGTATTAACAAAGGCTATTACAATTGATAATCCGATGATTGATGGAAATGGACAGGCTATTTCAATTAATCCTAAGCCATTAGGTGAAGATGGTGTGCCAGATCCCGAAATTACATTTACGCCATTTGTTGGTAAGTATGTTATCACATATGCGGTTAAAGATACCGATGAGATGGAAGGAAAAGCAGAGAGACTAGTAAGAGTAAAACCACCTGTTCCAACTGCTATTATTCCTAATGTAGATGGAAAGGGAAATGTAGGTTCTAAAATTGAAGTAGATGCCTTATCATCAGCTAGTGTATTTTTATATAATGAAAATGGGGAGGCTATTAATATAGTAAATGGTGTAGTTAATACCATACAGGATCCTGATTTATATCAAGATGGAAAGCATGCAAAACTTAAGATGCAAGCTGGGAGTTCTATCAGTGATACTGTAAAAGGGTATTTTGAAGGACTTCCAAATGGAAATTATAAACTTCTTCAGCGCCTATATGGATTAAATTCAGAACTTACGGCTGTAGTAACGGTAGAGGCGCCGAATAATCTTCCGGTTATTACATTAAAAGGACTGCCTACAGAAATTATTGTAAAAGGAAATGCTTTTAATGATCCAGGAATTATTGTAACAGATGCTGAAGATGATCAAGATCTTACTGATGATAAAAAGACTACGATTCATGATCCAGTAAGTACAGTTAACAACAATAAAGTAGGTGAGTATACAGTAACTTATTCTGCTACAGATAGTGATAATAATACAACAACTATCATAAGAAAAGTGGTTGTTAAGCCGCCTAATACCTTTATTATTGTAGGAGATTATGTAAATGGAAGTTTTACTGCTAATTCCAATGGAAACGATATAAAAGTTGTTGCAAAAAATAAGGATGGCGATATTATTCCGCTTGAAGCGAATGCAGAGATTCAGCTTGTAAAAGGTACAGGTCCGAACGGGGCATTATATGCTAAGAAGGCAAAAGGCTCAGAAGACTTTGTTATCTTTGAAAATGTAATAAAATCAGTAGGTGAAGAAAAATATGCAGCATTCCAGACGGTTTCTGATATACAAAGTAATAAGAGTAATAAAGAAAAGATTTTAAAAACAAATCATGCGCCTGTTATAACAGGTGATTATAAGGCACTTACATTTGTAAAGGGAGATAGTGCAGAAATTAATACAACTAATATTACAGCTACTGATGCAGAAGATGATGCTGCGAGTTTACCTCTTACAATTCAGGTATATGATAGTAATAAGCAAGTACCTACGTCATCTAAGAATATAGATACTACTGTAGTGGGCACTCAGAAATTCTATTATGGTGTAGTAGATAGTGATGGAAATAAGGTCTTTAAATTAAGAGAAGTTCTAATTAGACCAAAAGCACCAACGCTTACTGTCAATGAATCTCCTGCACTTAATATAACAAAAGCTCCTACGATTACGGTATCTGATGTAATAAGTGGTGCAATTGTTGAACTCTTTAAAAAAGAGGGTGATTCTTATGTATTGTTTGCTACAAAAACAGTTCCTGATGATGCGAATGAAGTGAATTTCATTAATTTAGATACAGGAACATATAAGGCAAGGCAAAGATATCAGTTCTTAGATAGCGATGATAGTGAAGAAAAATTATTTGAAAATATTATTTATTTAAGAGCGAAATTAGTTAATGAACAAGATGAAGTCTTAAAAGATATAGAGTTTACAGTAGAAAATCAAAAGGTTAGAACAGATGATGAGGGTATTGTTTTATTTGCAGTAGACACTGTAAATAAAGGATATGATATGACATTTATAAATAATAATGTTAGTTATACTGCATTAGGTCGTTCATCAGAAGATATCACTGCATGGTCTGTAGATAGAGTCATTGTAGGGTCATTATTTGATCATAATAATAATCCTGTAGCATTTGATAAAGATAAACTAGATATTAAACTGAAAAAGAAAGTGGGTGCTGAATATCAACTGACTAAAACAGCGAAGATAACATACAAAAATGGAGAGTACCGATTAAATAAATTAGCTGAAAATACGGAATATTTAATAGAAGCAAAATATAAAGTAGGGGATGCATTTCTTTCGCTTTCTAAAATCACACTTACTCCTTTTGATGAAGGAAGTATTAAGGTAGTAAATAAAGACCTTAAATACGGTATTGTAAAAGATGAGAGTGGAAACCTTCTTTCAGGTGTTAAAGTGAGTTTATACTATCCAAAGAGAGATAAAAATGGAAACAATGTGCCTGATTATGATAATAGAGTGGAACTTGAGCATATTAATCAAATCTTAAATCAAAATATCAATGGGTCGTTAACGGATTCAAATGGTAGATATGGCTATGCTGCATATGATAATACAGATTATATGGTAGTCTATGAAAAATCAGGTTATGAAACGCTTATCAAAGAAGTCAATAATGTAAATGGGGAGCTTCTTTCAGAAAATGTCATAATGAAGGGTTTAGCAGTTAATAATACGGGAAGTTCTAGCGAAGAAGCATTTGTAAATATTAATGAGGCAGTAGAAAAAGATGAAGAAATCGTTGATATTATTTCTGATGATAATGCAATCGATGAAATAAGTGATAATGGTGGAATTAGCTATGTAACAGATAATAAACAAAAAGATGATTCTATTGTTTTAGAGCCAGAAAAGGGAGATGTTTTCTTAAATCCTGAAACAGGGAATGTACTTTATATTCCAAGTAAGAATGGAAAAGGAGAAGATGAGTTTACAATAGAAACGAGAGATAAAAATGGTGAGAAAGTAAAAGTTACTAGAAATATTGATATCGGTGATAATTCTTCTAATGATGTAGATAATAATACACTGAAGATAGAGATTAATGCCGATAAGAAGACTGGTTTTGTTGGGGATGAGTTTACCTTTGATATTGATCTTAAGAATAATATGGAGGAAGATATTGACTCTGCAAGTATTGCTGTTAAAATTCCTGAAGGATTTATTGCTGGGGATGATTTGGAATATGAACTAAACGGTGATTATATTATTATTCCAGTAGAAAAAATGCCTTCAAAGGGAGTAAGAAGAATTTCATTTACACTAAAAGCAGGTAAAGGCGCTGAAAAGGCGAAGGAAATTTCAGCTTTAGTGGATTTAAATAATGGAAGTAGATTAAGTCCTATGAATGCATCAAGCATTAAACTCAGCATTTATGAAGTAGGAAAGAGATATAGTGTAAAGCCTTATGTGAAAGGTAGACCAGATGGAAAATTCTATTCTAAAGAACCTGTAACAAGAGCTGAAATAGCAGCGATGCTTACTAGATGTTTATCCAATGATGAAGTGGCACATAGAACAGATAAAAAGATTGATTTTACTGATGTAAGTAAAGATGCTTGGTATTCTAAGTATGTGGAAAATGCTGTATCATATGGTCTATTTAATGGATTTAAAGATGGCTCATTTAAACCAGATAAGTATATTACTAGAGGAGAACTTGCAAGAACAATAGGAAATTATTTTATGATTACTGTATCTGAGAAAAATCCTATTATAGAGAACTTTAGTGATATCAATGGGCACTGGGCTGAAGATGAAATCAATTCATTAGACCGTTATGGAATTATTAATGGATTTGGTGATGGTTCATTTAGACCAGATGAAACAATGACTAGAGAGCAGGCTGTTAAGATGATTAATGGCATGTTATTTAGAGAGACGATTGTTGTTGAAACATCATCATTCTCTGATTTAGATTTAGATCATTGGTCTTCTGCTGATATAGAAGGAGCTTATAGAGGATATGAGTTTGAAATGGATAAAAATGGGGATTTTGAAATCTTCCATGAAAAATAGGTGCATAGCATCTATTTTTTTACATAAAAGTGTAAGGTTTACTTGATACATTGTTTTTATAGTGCTAGTATGGAGAGGGAGGATGTTTTGAAAAATAAGGTAAAAGAATATCGAAAAAAATTAAATCTCAGTCAAAAAGAATTAGGAGAAAAAGTAGGTGTTTCAAGGCAGGCGATTAATGCGATTGAAAATGAAAAATATGATCCTTCCATATGGCTTGCTTATGATTTGTCTAAAGTATTTCATATAAGTATTGAAGAATTATTTGATTTTAAAGGGAGTGATAGAAAATGAAATGGATTAAAAATCCAAGAATGAATGTGTTTTTTATTTCATTCTTATCTTGTATATATGCCTTTATATTTATTATTACAGCAAGTCATATGGAGTTTAATCGACTCTTTAAAAATACTCATGTTTTAAATGGATTCTGGAGAGATTTTGCTGAGTTTATTAAAGTGGGTAATATGAAGTATATCGGTTATATTACTTTATTGCTTGTTTTTATTATTATGATATTATCATTATTTAAAAAAGGTGTATATGATGAGTATCAAACAGCGATACTTTTAAAAGGACTTACTATAGCTGGATTTGTTTCCATTATACTAACTCCTATACTTATTATTTCAGTAGTCAGCGTTCCTCAGAGTGCGATACCTACTGCCTTTTTATTTGTTCTAATTCAGTGGGTACCTTTAGTAGTATGTGATGTAGTGTTTTTGATAAGGAATATATAGCATATGGATTTATATATCGATTTGAAAAATTATAAAGAAGATGGCAGTTTGTGTAGCAGAAAAGCGGCTAGAGCCATTATAAAAAAAGATAATACCTATGCCTTTATCAGAAGTGATTTATATGGAGAATATAAATTTCCTGGTGGAGGCATTGATAAAGGTGAAATGAATATAGAGGCATTAATTAGAGAAGTAAGAGAAGAAGCAGGACTTATAGTTCTTGAAGATAAAATAGATTATATTGGAAAAATTGTAGAAAGAAAAAAAGGGAGAATAGAAGATATACTCGAAATGACTTCTTATTACTATCAGTGTGAAGTTTCTAATGAAATCGTAGAGCAAAAGCTCGATGATTATGAAAAATTATATGGATATAAACTAGTATTTATCTCTTTGAAAGAGGCACTTAATAATAATAAAAAGATTATGACTATGGATAATAGACCTTGGATTATAAGAGATATTATGGTTATAGAAAAATTATTAGATGAAGAATAGCTACAATGTTATTCTTTTTTATTATTAAATATTTATTACATTTACAAACAAATAGGACTGGGGTATAATGAAATTGTTATTAGTTAAACAATCTTAATTTTGAAAATTGATTACACTACTCATGGAGGAATGATGAAAAGAGATTTTATTAGAAAGAAAAGGATGACAAAAGATACTATTGCGCCACTGAAAATTACGATTGAAAAAAGAAATTCTAATAAAGTAAATAGTATACTTCAGGCAGGGATTAATATTATAGTATATTTATTTATATTTTTTGTGTTTTTTAAAGATAATCTAAAATATATGGGTATTTTTATTGCCTTTATGGCAGCAAGTGTTATTACTCAGATTATTATTAGATTATCACGTTCTATGAGAAAAACAGATACATTTCCTTATATTAAAATCATCTCAGATAAAAAAATGTATAAAAAATATTTAAATACAATAGAAAAAGATATAGATGATTATATTTCAAAATATAATAACTGGCTTCATAATAATTTGTTTTTAACCGAGGAATTAGATAGTTTTATTCATAATTTATCACCACAACTTTTTTCACGACTTCCTATGCATAAGGATTTTATGAACATTAATTTAGGAAAGACTACTGTAAAATATCCAATCACAATAACTTATCCAACTATACCTTATAATGAAAAAGATCAAATAGTAGAAGATTTTAAAGATAAAATAGACAAAAAAATAAATGGAAAAAAGGGTTCTTTGCATCCGCTTTCATATTCTCTTAGAGAGAATAGAAGTTTATCTTTTGTGAATAAAGATATTCCTGAAGATGAATTTATAAAGATTATCAATGCGACTACATTAGATTTAGCATCATTACAATCAAGTGAAGAACTTATTATGTGCTTTGTCAATGGGAATAATAATAGTTTGGATTGGACGAGATTTCTTCCGCATAGTTGGTTTGGAAATAGAAGATTATTATTCTTAGGGACTGAACCAGAAAATGAATTCGTAAAATTAGTAGAAGAAGCTCTTTCTGATGGAAGAAAGCATATGTTTGCCTTGATTGATGCAGATTTTGCTAAGAATTATAATTTTTATAATCTGTTTAATGCAGATGCTCTTCCAGAAAAATTATCTGTTATATTCTATTCCAATGAAGGAAATGCACCTTCTAGGGTAGCGGAAACAATTATATGTACTAAAAAAGATAATAAAATAGTAGGAGAATATCAAAATTATTCTATATCTCTTAATCAAATTGACAGTATGAAATGTATGGATCTTTCAAAAAGATTATTCAATATTAATCTTATTGATAATCAAACACTTTTTCAGAATACTATACCAAGTAGATTGACGTATTTTGAATTATTTAAAATTAGAAATGCCCTTGATATGCCAAAGTATTCTGATGAAGAAAATATACATATTCAAAATCATTTTCCAGTAAAAGTTGGACTCTCAGGAAATGGAAAAGAGGTCTATATTGATTTAACAAATGATGGAGATGGAAATCACTGCTTAGTAACAGGAACAAATGGTTCAGGAAAGAGTGAATTTATGCTGACTTATATTTTAACAGCTTGTGCATTTTACCGTCCAGATTATCTTTCCTTTGTTGCCATTGACTTTAAAGGGGGAGCAATGTCTAGTAAGATTAGGCATCTTCCGCACTGTCTTGGTGAATTTACTAATAAGAGTTCAGGAATCAGTAAGAGAGAGCTGACTAGAATTGCTGAATTATTAGAATCAGAAATTCATTATAGAGAAGAGATTATGGAAGTAAATGGCTGTGCAAATGATTTAAGTAGATATCATAAATTATATGCTGAAGGAAAAGTAACAGAAGCACTTCCTAGATTATTAATTGTTGTGGATGAAGTGGCTGTTTTCTTTGAAAAAGATAATATGGCAGTAAATTATATCACTCATATTGCAACAGTTGGTAGAGCTGTGGGTATGATTTTATTACTTGCTACACAGTCAAAACATGGTGTGATTCCATCACAAGTTCGAACAAATATTAATGTGAATGTAGAATTTTATTCTGAAGATGATAGTAGTAGTAATAAAGAGAGGGTAAAAGGTAGAGCAAATATTAATTCTCATATAAAAAAGGATTTAAAATGTCAAGCCGCTTTATCTTCAGTATATGAGTCTAATAATGCAGTGATTGATTTTATGACCATATCGGGTAAAAGTAGAATTGTTAGTGGAAAAGATCATCTAACGCAGTTTGATCAAGTACATAAAGAGATTGAACGCAGATATGATATGGAACTTCTTCCTGAAGTATTAACAAATCCATTAGAATCTGTACTTGAAGATAAAATCAGCATTAAAGAATTAGAAGATTTATATTATAATTTGGATGATAGAGAAGAAGGATATCCTATAGGTATATCAGATGATATTTATAATAGAAAGAGAGTAGCTTTTGTTTATAACCCATCTAAGTATAATATGATTATCTATGGTAAAAGTCAGAGTGGTAAAACAAGTTTAATTAAAACCATTTTATTATCGTTATTTAACCGAAAATATGGTTTAAAACCACTTCAGATAAATACCTATATTTTAGCAAAGAATTCAAATGAATATAAGAATTATACATTCCCTCATATTGGGAGTATTCTTCCAGAAGGAGAGGCATATTATTTCTTATTATTCTTGCAACAAGAAATAAAAAAAAGAGCATTGAATCCAGAACATAATTATACACAAGTACTTGCTATTATTGATGATTGTTATTATAAAATCAGTGAGGATGAAAAACTTTTAGATATGTTTTTGTATATTACAAGTGAAAGTGTGAAATATAATATATCTATTATTCTTTCACTCACTCATATAAAAAATTATTTTGGTAATTCTTCACTTAAAAATTTTGATAAGAAAATTAGTTTATTTATGGGAGAGACTTTTGATTATGCTTCTATTATGAATTTAAATTCTATTAAATATATTCCTAACATTGAAGGTAGATGTTTTGCAAATTACGTAGGAGATTTTAATAGAACATTAGAAACTCAGATTGCTTATCCATTTGAGTATAGTGAAGAGGAAGTGAAGATTCTTTCAGAGAACTATATGAAATTATGGAGTGGTAAAAAACTTCCAGAAGCGATTGAATTAATGCCAAATGAAGTCTCTTTAAAACCAAATGAAAATAGATATAAAATACCAATAGGTATGGCAGAAGATTTATCCATTGCTTCATGGGATTTAAATTTAGCCAATTCATATTTAATTTCTTATTTTTCAGATAATGATGCAATAGCTGTTGTAAATTACATGATAGATATGTTTATTACACTTGATTATTCTGTTATTGTTGTGGATAATCAGAGACAGAGTTTAGCAAAAAGAAAAGAGGATTCTTCTATTAGGTATTTTAATTTTTCTGACCAAGATGGATTAAAAGAATATTTAACAGATTATAAAAAACAAAATCAAAAGGGATCTGTTTTAATCATATTTGATTATGCTAAATTATTATTTCCTTCTAGTATAACAGAAGATTTGGAATTTACTAAATTAATTGATGAACTGATAAGAGATGGGAAAATATATGGTGTTTTTACTGAGGTTAAAGAGTTTATTAATGCCTCAAGAATGTCTGCTACACGATTTGGACAGTATTTGGAAGGAGTAAATAGTGGTCTTTTATTAAATAATAAACCAGATGCACATACTTTTGGTTTTAGTGCACTTCCATATATAAAACAAGGAATGCCGTTTGATGTTTCTTTTGGACTGAATGTTTCTCCTAATCTTTCTGAAACAAAGATTATTAAGATTGGAAGGAAGGTAAGTTTTGAGTAGTTTTTTAATATCAAAAGATGAGTTTGTTGTATTATTTGATTTATTTAAGATAGAAAATTTTACGATAGGAATAGAAAATTTTCATGAAGTAGAAGAAGATAGGTACAATGATATTTTAAATGATTTTTTAGAGTATAAATTAATCATGAAAAAAGAGGATAGATATCTTCTGAATACGAAACTTGAGGAGTATATTCTTCCTGTACTGAAAGCGGATAGAATACTAATTTTTAATTATGGAATAGAGAAAACATGTGATTTTAATGCCACGATGTATTTCTCAGATAAAAAATTAGTAGCAGTACTTGAAGGAAACGAGGAGATTCTTCACTTTATTTTAATTGATAGTTATGATGATTTAGAGCTTTTTATTCCTGATGCATTTGATGTAGAAGATGTAAAAGAAACATATATTAGTTATTATCTACTAACAAAGGATGATTATACTTTTCACTCTGCTATTATTAATCTTATGGATAATAGTGTAACAAGTGTTGTAAAAAGAAAAGAAGAAGAGGAAATTTTTAAAACAGTTTCTTTAAAAGAATATAAAGATGAATTTTATCAGATGTTAAAGGAGGTGTATCATGCTTCTAGTTGTTGATTTTTCAGATTTAAATCTTGATTTCTTTGAAACAGATGTCAGGCTGGATGATCGATCAGATTTTACGATTGGAAAACTCATTGATAAATTATGTGATGGTATTGAAGAATTAGGTCGTGTAAAGATTGAGAATCGATACATGCTTGATTTATTAGATAGACATTATAAAAGAATTGATGCGGGTCTTAAAATAAGGGATATAAGTTTTAATGACTGGGATACTGTTTATATCAAAAGGAGGAAATGATGATTTTTATACCATTGAATACAGGAATAATTAAACCAAGGCCAAATCCTACAATTAATGAGTGTGTTGTTCTTTTGGATGCATCCAATCATTTGATAAAAGATTTAAAAAGGGTTCAGGCTTCATTAAATAGAGCATCATCTAGTCCAGATCAAGCTCTTATTGATATTAAAACAGAAGTAGATGATATGCTAGATAATGCGATTGCATTAAATAGAAAATTAAATACTGTTTATGATAATGCAATTAAGAATGCAATGCCTTTTAATAGTACAGTTAGTGGCGGTATTGCTTGATAGTAAAAGGAGGAAAATATGTATATTAATCAAAAATGGGATTATCCATCAATGGAGCGATGTGCAAAGAAATTAGATGAACTTTGTGAAGCATCAAATAGGAACAAAAAAGCAATGGATGAAGCGTTTGAAACGCTTGCAATGGGTGTTCAAGCAGAAGTTGGGAAAGCTTTTCAAGAAGCCTATGCAGAACATGTGACGAGCATTCAGTTATTTGCACAGATTTTAAGTGATGAAGCAAAACAAATTAGAAATAATGCAAATGCAATGCAACAAGCAGATCAGGATATTGCAGCACAAATTCGTTCAATGTTTAGATAGGAGGATCATATGATTTTAAATGCAGCGCAAATAAATGAAACGATTAATAAATTAAATGCTAATTTAAAAGAGCAAGAGAGAATTTTAACTGATGCAGAAAGAGTTGTAATGACAGAGCTTAGTGCGTGTTGGGAATGTGAAGCACAAAGAGCTTATGCAGAGTCTTTTATCAGTATCAAAAATAGAGTATTAGTTCAAATTAATTCGTTGATTGAATTATTTGGAAAGGCTTTAGTTCAGAGTCAAAATGGCTTATATGAAGTAGATATTAATATTTCTAAAATGAACTCATCTGCTATAAAATAAAAGGAGTATTAAGTGGTAGATCGAAATCTTGGGAAAATACAAGAGAGTTTAGGGAGGCTTACGCCTGTGGAAAGGAATCTCAGTAAGCTTTCCTATTATAAGAAATATTTAAATTCAGCGAATCACTCTCATAATGAATGTAATCAAGTAAAACATCTTATTAATAACCTTAAGAATCAGCATAGTGCAGTAGTACAGGCTCTATTATATTATGGAGCCGTGTATCAAGAAATAGATGAACAGCTTGCAAGTACGAACCCAGATTATAAATCAGATGGCATATGTAGAGAGTTTAGTTATACACCTGCAAAACCTTATAATGAAAAGAAAAGCTATATAAGAAGGTCTTGGGAGCAGTTTATCTATGGGGATTATTCGGATGAAGTAACGTTACTTGGAACAGGAGGACAAGTACTTTTGGCTTTTACTGGATTGGATGCACCAGCAGATATAAGAGATTTTAGTGCTAATATAGAAAAAAAGAATTATATTATGGCGGGGGTATGCCTTGTTTCTCTTCTTCCTGTAGTAGGAGGTTTTACAAAAGGTGGAAAATCTGGTGGAAAGATGATCAAATCTTCTATAAAATCTGGAAAATCAGCAACAAAAACAATTAAAGCTTCTTCAAGATTAGTTAAGGTTCTTCCTGATGTAGCTAAAGTTGGAAAGGTAGCAGATACTAAAATTATAAAAAAAGGAAATAGATATGTTGCTGAGATTATAAAACGGTCTAAGCATTTGGATGAAATAGCTTCTGCTTCAAAAAAGGTTTTTAAACATTCAGATGATGTATCAAAAGCTACAATGAAAGCTGGAAAGCATTTGGATGATGTGATTACAGATGGTTCACATATAGTAAAAGGAAAGTTAAAACCAAATTTTAGTTATATTGCTGGAGAAAATAAATATCTTTATAAAACAAATAATAAAGGTCTTATTAGTCATGTAAAAGCAGATAAATTACAGTTGAAAAAACATGGCAAAAGGCTTAATCATGCTAAAAATACTCCTGGGAAATTAAAAAAAGATCATGCAGGTCATTTAATGGCTGATTTATTTGGTGGTTCACCGCAGTTAGATAATTTAGTTTCTCAGTCTCAAAAGGTGAATTTAAGCAGATATAAAAAGATAGAAAATACATGGGCTAATGCATTAAAAAATAATAAAAAAGTGACTAATGTAGATATTAAGCTGGAATATGGACTATTAGGAAAAAGACCTAAAAAGTTTAAAATAATCTATGAAATAGATAATGTACCTTATAGCACCGTCATAAAAAATAAGTAAATGGAGAGAAAAATGAATAATAATTTTGATGAATTACTAGTAGATATACAGAGTGGATTAATTTCTCTTTGTCTTGAACTTACAGAAGAAAGTGTTGATGTTATTTATGCTTATGCATCGATTGAGTATGAAGAAGATGGTTTTGTTGGATTATTTAATGCTTTTTTTGAGAAAGATAACAAAATTTATACGTTAGATGATTTGAATCTAAGTCTTGACCTAATTAGTGAATTTTTAAGTTTAGGAACAAATGATTTAGAAAAAATTATTTTACTCTGTAAAGAAAATGAAACGCTTGTTCCAACAGAAATGAAGATGATTTATGATGTGAATACAGAAGAATTTAATGTAAACATGAAATATGATTCTATTTGTAATTCGCTATCAGAGAAAGAACCAATGGATATTTTTGCTGAATGGATTGTTGAAGTAGCAAATGAAAAATAATATGTAGAAGGAAGGTAATATTTTGAGTAATAAATTTACTGAGTATGAATATGTTATACTTGATTCTTCTGTGTTTTTTTCTGAACTGAGTGATGCTTTTATAGAAAATTTAAATGAAGTAGAAACTATTTTTATATCACCTACATTTAAGTCGGAAGTTTTTAATATATTAAAGATAGCTTCTAAAAAAGTTAGAAGCAATTTTAAGTCTAATCAAGAAAAAATTAACAAAAAGATTCTTAAATTTTATCAAAAATATGGTGTAGTAGATTCTTATCAATTAGCTTTATTATTAGAAAATAAGTCAGGTTCTGTTCTTTTAATAGAGTCTAATTTTTCATTAGAACAAAAGATTATTTTTAGTGATAAAAAAATTGTTCTTTATAGTTTAATTGATAATCGATTGATAAAATCAAGTGATTTTAGTAAGGAAAGAGATCTACTAATACTTGAAAAAGATAATGATCCACTAGAATATGTAGGAGTAGAAGTAGGAGATACGGTATATACTTATAAAAAAAGCTATTATTTAAGTGAGGCGTTTGAAAGAGGAGCGGAAGCTCAGATTTTTAAAGTAAATGAAGATGAAAATATTTTAGCTAAGGTGTATTTAGAAGATGAAAATAAAAAATTTATATTATCAAAACAAAAATTTGAAAATATAAAGAATTTAAAAAATATCAATAGTGATTCTGATGTTCCTTGGCTTTCTCTTCCACTGGATATTGTTTTTGCTGATAAAGCGCTTACAAAACCTATAGGATATACTATGAAGTATTTTAAAGAAGTAGAGTTTTTGTCCAATAATTCACTTTTTACTGGAGGATCTATTGAGAAAACATTATTAGAAAATAAGGATGTTACAGTAAAAGATGTGCTTGAAATAGCAATTAATTTTGTTCGTCAAATACTACTTCTTTCACTTAATGGTATTCATGTTTCAGATTTTAATAGTAAGAATTTTGCTATTAAAAAGACGGATATGAGTAAGATTATTATGGTAGATACAGATAGTTATTGTTGTGATGGATATATTACAAAGTGTAGCACTTATATTGGTATGTTACATTATAAATATAAAATTGATGATTGGGGTAGATTCATTCAATTTTGTGATGAGTCATTATTTGCTTTTGTTTTTGCATTATTTTCACTAGATGCAGGATATATGCTTGTTAGAAAATCAAAATTCAAATTTTCAGATAGCAAATTAGAAACAATGACAAATCCTAATATAAAGGCAAAATGGGATTCTATACCTGATAATATGAAAAAATTATATAAAGATGTATTTGAATATAATAAATATCCTTCTATTAATGTGTTACTTTATGAATTAGATGAAGTATATACAAAGGATTTTGTAAGTACAAAATATGAAGAAATTTATAAGCAAACATTAAATGAAATAGCACCTGATTTCTTTGAGGAAAAAGAAAGTATAAAAGAAGAGATACCGTCAAAAAAAGAAGTTCCAAAAAAAGAAGAAGAAAAGAAAAAAAGCAAGTTTGTTTTATTAAAATTTGTAGCTTTTGCACTAGTTATTTTAGTAGCCATTCGATATGGACCTGGCTTGGTTCAATCAAATGATGATAATGCTTTAAGAGAAAATAAGGTAATAGAAGCTGGTGTTAATAATTCAGAGGATAATGAATCAGTAGCTGAAAATCAAAAAGAGGAAAATGATGAAACTGCAATTACTCATATTACAGCAGATAATGGAGTAGAAGCTGGTGTTAATAATTCAGAGGACAATGAATCAGTAGCTGAAAATCAAAAAGAGGAAAATGATGAAACTGCAATTACTCATATTACAGCAAATAATGGAGTAGAAGCTGGTGTTAATAATTCAGAAGATAATGAATCAGTATCTAAAAATGAATTTAAGCGATATGATACGGATAATGGTTATTTTTTCAGCTATACTGGTGATTTAGAAGGATACTGTGAATATTACTGGGATACTGGTGATATATACAAAGGAAATTATAAAAATGGTTTAAGGCATTCAAAAGGATTATATATTTGGCCAAATGGTGATACCTATGAAGGAGATTTTGCTGATGACTATTTTCATGGAAAAGGTACATTTAACTGGATGGATGGAACGTCTTATTATGGTGATGTGGTTAATGATGAGAGAACAGGAAAAGGTACATTTAACTGGGCAGATGGAACGTCTTATTATGGTGATGTAGTTAATGACGAGAGAACAGGAAAAGGTCTGTTTACATGGCCGAATGGTGATACCTATGAAGGAGATTTTGTCAATGGTTAT